>JAAUYG010081559.1_pt1 | contig 13169 bp, 16 predicted proteins | sample 7278091 | NCBI WGS metagenome assembly JAAUYG01 (sample SAMN14350201, study PRJNA611818) | marine sediment metagenome | isolation source: surface marine sediment (0.6m) | place: French Polynesia: Moorea | collected 2018-08
CATAGAGATGGAGAAGCTGGAGCGAGTCAAACCCTTCATGCAGGTGAGTAGAGTACTGACACCAAAACCGAACCAACGCCAAATGTGTTCTGTGGGTTTGTTTCAGAAGCTTGAGCAACTCAGAAGTCTTTCTGCACCAAAACCGAACCATCCCAAATGTATTTTTGGGCGCCACAAAAAATGAATGCCCTCACAGAAAGAAACAGCGATGCTACATGTGGTCATGCTGAGAAAGAGTGACGGGTCTGTTTTCAGAATGGGAGGTATCAAAACTCGAAACCTTCTGTACAGAAACGGAAGGGATCCCTTCGACATTTAGGTTCAAGATTTTGCACTAAAACTCTCTGTATCAATAAATCGTTTGGATGTTTCTCGTTCACCAAGTTCAGTATTTCAGTGCTAAAACTCTCTTATTCTACTTGCAGCCGTACAAAGCGTTACTGACGTGGAAGGAGTACAAGGCGGATGAGTTTGACATCAGACAGCTGATCAAAGCCCTGGAGGACAACCTGAAGACAGACCTGGCCTACATGGCCAGTGAAATCATGCAGAGTAAGTGTCTTGGTACCTGTGTGAGGAAAGGCTCTGAGTTTTGTCAAAGAAGATGTTCAGCAGATCAACTTTATAAGTGGCCTGGCCAATATAGCCAGAGGAGAATTTCATCTTTTGAAAATCTAGGAGGCAGACTGGTTTCTTGGCTGGTGAAATCAAGCCATCAACAACATGTGGGCTGACGGAAACAACAAAAGCATGGACAGGAATGGGCACTCCCTGAAATCCCAGCTTTCCATTCCACAAGATTTTCCCTAGCCCTTTGAAGAGAAGAAGTCCAAGCATTGAACTCATCTGTTCAGAGTCAAATCCGCCACGTGGGGAGTGCTGGCTTCTGTTTCTGCAACACACAGGAAACCCCAAAGCATCATGTTTGCCACAGATCTGCCAAAACCATCAATTAGATAGATATTTTTGCAGCAGTAAACAATATTCCAGGCCCAGTACTCTGTGTTGTATCTGTCAGTACCCAGCAATAACAGTTTGGAGTGGTGTAAAACACTGGCAACCTGTGCCCATTGCTACAACTTCTCTGGGAAGCTCTGCCAGAGCAAACACTGACTCCAGATGCTGCTGGAATCTCTCTGTTTGAAGGCTGTTGATTGTCTGGCCTGATATCGCAGTCTCTCAGCTGATTCTGACATCATTCTTGATCAGCTGAATGATAACTGATGGCCAGTCAAGAGACGTGACCTCATCAATACGTTGCAAAAGTCATTCAGAGTCCAAGATAAGTTTAGCTACCGAGGTTCCATTTGTTTTGGCGTTCATTTGAAGTTACGTCACTGACGTCAGCATTTTTCTCATCATTTCTTGATGTGACGTCACAATCAAGGAAACGTGCGACAGCAAATCTTAGCGCTGCAACAAACGTCACTGCATCAAAAACACCGCAAATGACGTCACGTCACTCCCTTCTCCCTTCAGACGAGGCCAACAGAGGAAACTAATGACGTTACGTCTCACTTTTCAGGCGAGGGCGAGTCGTTGCTGACACTGCACAACATCGGGAAGGGGATCGCATCTGGAGCGGAGGAGCAGGAGAACCGGGCGGCGGCGGGGTCCGGGGGCGGCGCCGGGGAGGGAGGCGAGGCCGCGGCGTCAGGCGCCGTCAACCCCGAGATACAGCAGAACGGCGCCGGCGGTGAGGGCAGCACCACTAACGTCGCCGCTGAGCGCAAGCGGCTCTCCATGAACGACGGCGAGGCCGTGGAAGGTGAGTGACGTTACCAGTGACGTTACGTCACCTGTTTGGTATCACATTCAGGTCACCTGGTTGTGAATGTTGGAGTCCCGAAAAACTTGCCATGGAAAGCGACTTGCAGGATATTCAATTGATGGTCAGACTGACACCTTCGCTCACTTTTCACGAGGTGGCAGATGACAGAAAAAGGGGCAGGGCACAAATTAAACTTGACGTCTGCAGTTCTGGACCTCAATGACACAAATCCTGCCTTCGTGTCCTTCCCTGAGTTGCACCCATGAAGGGCCTGTGCAACAGACTAATTCCTCGTGTTGGGTGTGGGCCAAAAAAATTAGGTGAAAGTGACGCCTGCTCTCTCTATTCCAGGTCCAATAGGCGACACCAAGCTGCTACAGGTGGCGCGGAAACTGGGCAAGGACTGGCCGGGGGTGGCCAAGCGGCTGGAGCTGCCCCAGGAGGAGATAGATGAACTGAAGGAGATCACGGACGAAACGATGGCCGCGTTCCGCATGCTGTGGTCGTGGCGTGACGCTAACGACGGCAAGAAACGGGAATCCGACCTAGCAACGGACTTAGTAACTGTACTCAAGCGTAGCGGCAGATCAGACCTCGCTCAAATCTTTAAACGGGAATCCAATGCCTAGTTGCTATGGAGACATCCCCCTGCTCTCCCTTAGCAACCACCCAACCGTATCTTCATGGAGATGATATTCTATTCGGCTGATGTAAAAAGTTTCAAAAGGAAAGATGTAAAATGTACATGTGGACGCACAAAATGAAGCAAGGAGGCTTTCATGCAATCATGTAGTCAATTTCGTCTGAGCTTTGCGCCTTGGCAACCAGCACAGATACCTGCCTAGCAACGAAGAGGATGCTTAGCAACCACGTCATGGAAACCACTGTGACGTTTTGTGCAACAAGCTACGCAGTATTTATTCTGTAGGATGTTGCTGTCAGCAACGAACATTTGAATTCCAGTCTCATAGCAACGCACCCTAGCAACGAAGAGACAACCAAGACAACGACGCTAGTTGATCTTTCAAACTTCGGAAACAGAAGCACATCAGTTCCAATGTGACTTAGAACAGAAAGAAGACTTCCCATGTTTATTGTTTCCCCTGGCAACAAAAAAGACTTGCAGAAGAAATCCTCATTCTGAGCCAAAACATCACATTGAGAGAATTAAGATACGTGTATCCTGGCAACTGTCATGGCAACCAGCAGGATTTTTCTGGACATCACCATGGAAACGTCAGCTACTGAGGTAGTTCCATACCCAGAAACCCAACTTTCTACTTTCTTTTCTTTGAAAAACTAAGTTCAAAAGTCCGTCAGGGGTGTGTATTGTACATTCCTTGTGTTGTTGCCATGTGTCAAAGATGTAACCAAGCAACGCAATTTTTGTGACAGTGTTTTGAATGCAGAACATTTTGCTGCAATTTCTGGGAGCTCAACATTGAGTGTTGGCCCATGCACAAGTGTACGTGATTGCGGTGTGTGTAGATAGGCGGTTTGAGCGCAACGTTGTCTCCTTGGAAACCGTGTGAGTTAAAAGATACAACTCCCGCGTTTGCATTCCTGGTTTCATTTCTTCAGGAGTCAGTTGAAACTCTGACATGTTTGCAATGAATTGCTCTGGGTTTCTGTATTTTCAGTTTTCTTTCTTCCTGGTAGAAACTGTTTTGTTGTTGGATCGTGTCTGTGTGTGTCAGAGAGAGTGTGTGTGTGTGTGTGTGTGTGCGTGTGAGACTGAAGTTTTGAAGATGTAAATGCACAAAAAAAATCATTTCAAGGTGTTCTGTGGGATGCTTGCACATGCAGAAAGAATGGAATTGTTCTTTTCTTTCCTCTTGATGTCAATTTTCATTTTTGCCAAATACAGAAATAAGTGTGACAGAAATTGTTGTTGTGAAAGGTGAGAGTCAGAGAGTGAATCAGTGAGTGAGTGAGTGAGTGTTGTTTCAGGAGAAGAAGATGGCACTTGTAAAATATTTTGCTGTCAATTTGATGCTATTTGCATAGGTGCAACAATATTTTAGCTGGATCTTGATACATGTAGATGTAAAAAGGTACCATTGTGCACTGCATTTTGAGGGCACAACTTTACTGGGCATCAAAAAGCCCATTGCCCCATTCAAAGTGCCCCCCTCTGTGCAGCATATTTACATTTTGAGAATTGTCTCTTTTGTGGACTTTATGCTCTTCTTGCTTCACAAGATATTTGTCTGCTGCACAGAAGTGAGTCTCAATTTTTGAACTTTTCTGAAAACCAGAAGCAAATGTAAACGGGGTAAAATTTTTGAGGACATATCTCAATCTCAAATTTTGACAGATTTTCATTGAGCAAAAAGCATAATCCAATTTCCTGGCTTAAAACACCTGAAGTGCCTTGCATCCCGAAAAACGCAGCATTTCTTTCCTCTCTGGATTATGATGACAATCCAATTTTGTATCATGTGCATGAAATGCAAAGCAAAATAGTAAAACCTGAAGAAGGAACAATTGTCACTCAAAAAAACAGCTGAAACGCTTCCAAGGATACGCTGCTTCAATTGTTTACGTGGCAACGCATTCGTTGTCATACAAGAAACAGATAATTCAAAACAAGTGAACTTATGTGCTTCGAATTGTTGGTTCATTTGGCACTGTAAGAAAAGAATATTCCCAAAAGGTGTTTTCTGTGAAAGAAAAAAAAACATGTTTCACGCTCTTTGGCAAGTGGCAAAAGCGAAAAAAGTGCAAAAAATGAAACCGGCTGAACCTTTGTTCCCTCAGCAAATTAAAGTTTTTACACAGGTGAGTCAAGCTTAATTCGAATCTTCGTATTTTGAAGAATTCCATTCATATATATATATATGCCCTGAGTTTCCAATTCAGGTTGTCCTTAAGCAGTCGCCATTGGGCTGCAGTTTCCAAACCTGTTTTATTTTAATTATTCTTGCGTGTTTGAATTAAGCACGACACACCTGTACGTCAAAGCATAATACAGTACTACTCTTTTTAGAAGTGAGCTTTTCGTAGTTCATTAAATGAAGAAAAATGTCTGCCAATCTGTTGTACATTTTACGCAATGCTGTACACATTATTTTCATGCAGTTTTGTACGTTGAATAAATTGAGCTCTTCTCTTGAACAGGTTTCTTTGTACAAACAAGGCTTTAGAATTCACTGTGTAGATATGCCGCGTCCCAAAATACAGTTGTCCCCTCTGAATTCGAATTTATTTTCCCCCACTAATTCGAAGCCTTTTACATAAAAAAATTTGGCTTGAAGATGGAAAACTTTTTGGCAGTGTTTGAATTGTGGGGGATTTCCAAATTACCAAAACTGATTTAATTGCGCGGGCTGGAGTGTGTTGGGGTGGTCTGACCCTGTGTTTTCGCAGTCGTTTGTGCCCCCATCCGCCACATTTTGGGTCTGACGTGAAGGTTGTGGCTCTTGCGCGAAAAAAATCCCTTTGCCAAAAAAAATTCTGTGTTTTGTGATGAGTCATAAGCGACATTTGTCAGCAGCACAAAAATCAAACGCTTTTTTTTTATTTGGTCGAATCACATTGATTATTCGCTGAAGCGTGTTGGTTCAGCTGTGCACTTGGTGGCCCCGCGACACCCACTAGATCTAGAGATTGTGTCGAGGGTTCAGATGAATTCAACATTTCTGTTTTTTTGTTCTTTTTGAAAACTATTTTGTTCGGCAAGCAGGAAGCACTGTTCAGAAAGATTTAGCAATGTGTGGCATTGGTGAAAGGAGCGAGGCCTTTACACACCCATTTCCACTTTTAAAAACAGAGCTTTTTGTGGATCTTTTGGATGAAATCCTGCCTTGTAGTCCACACAAAATGGTCAGCAACTTTCTATCCTTGGGATTTTTTGACTTTGAGTGTGTTCACAATCTCATGCAGACTTACGCGACCCGAAAGGCGTGCTGTGTGAATGGCCGTCGACTGGCTCACAACGTTCTGGGGGCAAAGGACCAGATTGTTCACACATTCACACTCCCAAAAATATTTCAACGCAAAAAATACGACAAACAGCTTGTGATGAAAATGCATTATTTTTTTTTTTTTTTTTTTTTTTTGCTTTTTTTGAGATCTCGTTTGCATACGCATATTATTGCATTTGATTTGCATCCTATGAGTTTGAATTTGAGATTAACGCAAGTATGACTTATATAATCATTACCAGCTGCTGCCTTTTATTAATACAGCCCGCTCTGCTTAATGCGAACTCCGTTTATTCGAATAACCCCTTGAGGTGAAAACACTCCTCCCCTGCTCCCCTGCTTAATCCGTACTTCGGCAATTTCAAAACAGGGAACAAGCGGTGTAGATCCACATTTTATGACCATCTGTCTGTAGCGACAGACCCCACCAAGCGCGCTACACATTTGCGATTGTCCTGGCGGACGACACTCGTGGGGAAGGATTCCAGGGGAGGGTACAAACAACCCTGCACTCAAACTTAAACAGTAGGTTTTGCGTTCCCTCTGGTGGAGAGCTGTTTTTATTTTCATTTTTCTCGTCTTCCGCCGGTGGGCACGAACAAATGAATTTTGGTGTGAACAAGACAAATGGCCAGAACACTACATCACAGCTGTCTGGGACAGGGTGGAGGATTCAAATACCCAAACACATTCAGTTCACTGAGACAGGACAGAACCACAAACACTACATAAGCCAGCAGGCACAGCACCCCAACCTTCTTGTTTAACCTCCAGCCATTGGCCAGAATAATGACCAATAGCAGGATGACAGTAGCCAATAGCGTTACAGCACTGGCAACCAGCCCGGAGCTGTTGATTTTTATGACGTCATTTGGCGCGTCGATGGCGGTCTCCAGTAACCATGGCAGCCCCAGGCCAATCAGGATGTCGAAAACGTTGCTGCCGATGGAGTTGGAAACAGCCATGTCTCCAAAACCTGAAAGAAAGTTTCAACATAAAGGCCACCTTGACGTGTCAGGCAGGTATGTACACCGATGGACGTGAATGGGGCCTCAGGGTAATTTTAAGCCGCTCAGAGAAAGGTGGAATGGCCTGTTTAAGTAACCACGTCGTAGTCGTCATCTTTGAACGCAACCAGCCTCTCACACCGCTCTCTGAAACACAGAACCTTCCCGCTCCTCAGCAAGGCGGTGCGGATTCGGCGCTGATAAACCCCGTTGTTTTCGCCTGACCACACTGGTTACGAAATGCGAATTGCGAATTTACGCTCTTGTCTTTATCAGTGCGAATTCGCAACAGTGTGGTGGTCACTATGCTGGGCTGTTGCATTGATGGAAAGAAGTTGCAAAATCATCTCACGCCAGTGCGGCTGAGAGGCTGATGTGCACCCTTGTTTACTCACTGTTCCTGGTGCGCCTCAGCACTGATTTGTGCACCCTTGTTTACTCACCATCTCTGGTGCGCCTCGGCACTGATTCATGCACCCTTGTTTACTCACCATCTCTGGTGCAGCCTCAGCACTGATTTGTGCACCCTTGTTTACTCACCATCTCTGGTGCAGCCTCAGCACTGATTCATGCACCCTTGTTTACTCACCTTTACTCACCATCTCTGGTGCAGCCTCAGCACTGATTCATGTGCCCTTGTTTACTCACCTTTACTTACCGTCTCTGGTGCGGCCTCGCTGATACACGCCATTGTTTACTCACCGTCTCTAGCGACGAAGAGACTCGCGATGGCGTCAGGGACGCTCGTTCCCGCCGCGAGCAGCGTCAGACCCATCACCGTGTCCGGGATGCTAAACGCGTCACCTGAAATACGTACAAAGACACATTACAGATGCCTCCCGCTTAATTCGAAGAAGGAAAACCAAGTAAAATTCTTTCGAATTAGGTGAATTTTGAATTAAGCATGCGTCTTAGCATTGTGGAGATGGGAAAATTTCTGCAGGACTTCGAATTATCTGGGAATTTGAATTATCCATATTTGGGATTAACTGGGACACATCTACAAAGACAAATTACAGGTGTGTCCCGCTGTATTCAAATATTCCCAATTCAAAATTAAGGTCTATCCGAACTGCACTCAATTTCACACTCCTGTCCCTCATGTGCTAAACTGCAAGCTTAATACCAAATTTGCCCAATTCAAAGGATTTTCACTTGGTATTACTTCTTCGAATTAAGCGGGAACCAGACACAGATCCTGGAAAAAGGCGCACATGGGTGTGTCCTTTCCCAGTGACAGGTGAAGGGGATGTATCCCATGAAGCACAGGACACTCCTTGCGCCCAAACACCCAATGCACTACTTGCACCATAAGATCCTCAACGATGAAGACCAGAAACCACGTCATCACATGTCTGGGGGGCCCAAAGCACAACAACATCGACTCTCACCTATGATTGTGACCATCTGAAGCATCACATGCACCACATGTACCCATACACCACCATCTTGGCACACCACCTTGGCTCTCGCCTATGACGGATACCTGTCCTGACCAAACTTGCACTACATTTACCCCAGATCTCTGCTTCACATTCTCACCAACGATTGTGACCATCCACACCATCACATAGGACAGGAGCCCGATCCAGATGATGGAGTTGGTGAAGGTGAAGAGAAAGAGTCTCTTCCAGCAGGACTCCGGTCTCCTGCAGTCAGGAATGGACATCCAGAAGAGCAGGGTAGCTGGCAGCATGGTGAGCCAGAACACTCTCTTGATGCAGGAATCCGGGCAGGTCAGCGGGGATTGGTATTCTTCAGCATCTAAGAACAAGAACAAGAACTCTTATCAGCGTCGAGGCACTCATGTCATCCACAAGGTTCTGTCCACAACGAGACTCAAGGCCGCTCTGCTAGCTGAAAGCAGCGCAGCCTGAAAACCGATTCTTCAGCATTTGAGCAAAGAACACAGCCGCTTTCCAGCGTCAAGACCGCGCTGCCATGCTCAGGAGGGCAATGAAAACGACAACAACGACAGCAATGTGACTCCTTTTTGCCGTTCTACTTGCTACGAGCAACGCGATCTGAAAACCAGTGTTGTTTTGACTTGGGTACCCAGATGCAGATTCAGGATTGTAGTCGTGGGGAAGCAGATCTCAAATAAGATTCGGACCCTCAGGACACTTGATTTTGTTTTTTTACCCACAAATGGCACTTTCAGGCGCTTTTTCCGGAAAACAACGTCGGGTCAGAGAGCTGCCCTCCCCCCCCCGCCTGCCACCAACACCAGTCCAGGTGAAATGAAAGAAACACAAAACTGCAGCAAGAAGATTTACAGAACTTGTATTCTCACCCGCCCCCATTGCCCCCAGGATTTTTTTTTCAAAATCATGCAGTCTTCAGGCAATTTTGAGCAAATTTTAGGCTCAGGCCCCCTGGGGTCAAAACTCCGCTGGGCCCCCCTGACCAAAATCCTGGATCCACCCCTGATTCTACACAAGAAGCAGAAAACTGACCTTCTGGAGATGAAGAAGACTGAGATCCATTGAAGTTGCCATGGTGATGAGGTTCTTCTTCCTGTTCACTCAGCTCCAAAACAGCCACAGGGGGAGCCACCTGGTGCTCTGCAGGCGCCACAGCTCCATAGCTCTTCACATTCTCATTGGCTACTGGTGTCACATGACTGGTGGAAAATACTCCTGGTTCATGCCCCTGCCTTTCAAGCAGTTTAGTTTCAGGGCATTTGTCACTAGATTTCATGCATGAAGGCACAATGGGCATTTCAGGTTGGTGTTTTGCTTGGAAAGACCTCAGTGTCACTTCTCTACTCCCAATTGCATTTTTGTGGGCTTTATTGTCTTCTTGGAAGGTGACCTCTCTTTGGCTGTGAGGGGCAGGGTGGCCTGAAGCGTCCCCTTTCAATGTGTTTTGCTCATTGTTGTCACTGTTGGTGTGCACAAGAGTTTCTTGACTTGAAGGCAGGCTATCAACATCATGACCTGACTCTGTTTCCATTTCTTTATCTTTACTTTCACTATCCTCCTCTTCATCTTCATTCTGTTCCACAATAACACAATCATGGGGTGAGTATTGTCTCCCCATTCTTGGAGTTTTATGTCCAGACCATAAAGAAACACTATCTTGACTCCAAGTGGGCTCCTGAAAGCCATACCTTCCTGACCTGAGTTTTGAGTCCTCACTCAACAATGGCTGCCTCTCAGAGTCCATGCTTGTCTCTGTCTCTGTCTCTGTCTCTGTCTCTGACACTGGACTTGTGTTCCTTGGGTGCTGCTGACATCTGCTGCTGACTTTGGCCTCAACGTACTTCCTGAGCCGAGGGTTGAAGTACATGATGGCCACATATACAATGTACATGATGAGCAGCAGTGTCCCCTCGTACCTGAAATCCAGAAGAATGTTTGTTGTGTGCACTGTGGTGGAACCAGAGGGGTGTCTGGGGCCCGGCATTACAGGTGTCAGCCGACCCCGACGTGATGGGGCCCCACCATGTTTAATGTTGGAAAGAACAATGGGGTCGACTTAGGTCTAAGTCTTGGGCCGACCCCTTTTTGCGTAAAATCCGTGAGCTCGGCCGAAGTTGGGGGTCTGCTCTGGTATAAGACATTTTTTGAAAATCGCACCAGGGCTTTGAAAACAGTGCTTGCAATTTAGATAGACCATGGGGCTGAACTTTTCGTTTTGAGACCTGGGGCCCTCTGACCAAAGTCTGAGATGAAGCCCTGTTGTGTTTGGTGAAAACGAATCGCGGGGAACAAACCAGTGGATCAGTTCGTCGTGCATTGCTGCAATAAGGGCCGCGATAGTCAGAGTGTAGAAACTGCAATCTCTCACCAGCGGCCACCACGTCAGCTGTATCACCTGCAGATAAAAAGGATCAGAGTACTTACAGTTTTCTTCAGTCGCGCCCTCGCGTTTGACGCCAATAAAAAGGTCAAAATCTTTTGCAAATGATCCTCGAACAAGACAAGCTGTTTCTTTCTTTTCAGGACAAAAGTGCGTCCGTTTTTCTTTGTGGTGCAAAGAAATTTCTAGTCAAGTCAAGAGCTAAGTGACAAACAAACTGCATTCGCAACTGATCAGGGGATGGACAATCCTGAGGACCAGACTTGATCTCCATTCTTTCAAATTGTGCTAATTCGCACTTGTTGTGGTCAGAGCGCGCGGCCATTGCGCTGAGATTAATGGTACATGTACTTCTTTTTCTGTGGTCACGAGGGCGGCCCACACAACTCGACGGTGAGCAGGATGTCACCCCAGTGTGGTGGGACCAGGGGTCTCTGCCCTGGACAGAATCCTGGATCCGCGGCTTGGTACCTACAGTCCGGTGCCCAGCCCAACAGGAAACAGCTGGCTGAACGAGGAATTGTCTTCAGCTTCAGGCCATCTTTGAGTCACCCCAATGATTATTGTACAGGGATCTGGGCCCTCCTGGACAGAATTCTGGACAAAAATACTGCGTTGGGGGCACTCTTGCTTTATGAAATGGAACAAGCAGTTTTAAAGTGACGTACGGCCGAAATTCAGGGAAGCGGTGTCACCCACTGAGAGCAGCACAGGCAATGAAACAAAAGCCCCTGAAAACAAGTTCTCTTATCAAGGTCCAGGCCGCGTGGCGTTGCTGACAGGTAGGTGGTACTTGTGATCTGCGCCTGCGTACGGGTACTTACAGCCCCAGCGCCACGGCCCACGGTGAACACGCACTTGTGTCAGATGTCCAGGGGTCAGACCATCACCAATGTTGTCGGATCTGGGCCTTTCTCCACATAGATCTGCGCACGTGTGCACGTGTACTCACCGCCCCAGCACTGAGCCCGCACAGCCCGACGGTGAACAGGATGTTGAACACCGCGGAACCGACGATCGTGCCGACCCCGACATCCGACTTCGCGAAGAACACTCCTGCAAAAACCACGAACGCGCCTAAAGTAGATTTCAACAGATGGCTGACGATTAATTCAGGCAGGCGGAAACCCGTTGAGACTGGCACCAGTACCGAAGCTCACAGTGGTACCAGACCCCTTTCATCCGACTTCGCGAAAAACACCCCTAGAAAAACAAGGGCGCTTGTCATGATCGACATCAGTTTTGATTTGGGAGATCAGTTTGTCCACGACAACAACGACGATGACGCTGTTTATTTATTTCTCTCTCTCTCTCTCTCTCTCTCTCTCTCTCTCTCTCCCTCCCTCCAGGCCTCACCTGTGGGAGGAACCTGCAATGAAGTCCTGGGAATACCCTCTGACACCATCAACAGAAACACCTATTCTCTCCTGGGCCTCACTCTCTCTCTCTCTGTCTCTCCCTGCTGATTGGTCAGGATGAGAACCGGAAGTGGGTGAAACTCACCGATGATGGAGGTGAAGAGTTCCGGGGCGGAACTTCCGGCCGCCATGAAGGTCGCGCCCGCCACATCCGGTTGCAGTCCGAGAGCTGTGAGACAGAAACTAGAGTCAGAGTGGGGAAGGTGTGCGTGTGGGTGTGGAATACAAGAGTCAATGTGGCAGATTGTGTGTGTGTGGGCGTGAGGCGGCAGCCTGAGAGCTGAGAGTGAAAACTAGAGTCAGTGCAGGCGACTGTGTGTGGGGTGTAAAACCAGAGTCGGTGCGAGAGACTGTGTGTGGGTACATTCGAGGTCTCTCCTGGCATGCCGACCACAGGCCGAGAGCTGTGGGCGAAAAACCCAGAGTCATGAATGGCATGAATGTCCCCACAGAAAGCAATGTTCTCATTCAAAATCCAAAATGCCACGTGTTGCAGCATTTTTGCATCTTGTGTCCAGTGTGAAACCAACGACACGGACCCCTCCCCTTCACTGGGTGCAGACCTGACCCCCACTGCACTGCACTGCCGGCAAAAAATTCTGCTGTTCAATACGAAGGGTGCGGCGAGGGGGAAGCCCTTATCTGTATCCTCTTCAAACAGTTACACATGCGCGCACATTGATGTATGTACAGGTGGGTCCCATTCTATCTGTATCCAAATTCATTTGGAAAATTCTAAGACCTTTAGAAATTGCAGATCTCTTTTCTGTTTATCTGCACACTTAATTCGAAATCTGCCAAATTCGAAGAATTTTCACTTGGTATTACTTTTTGAATTACGCGGGAAGGACCTGCTTTGGTTTTGCGGATTCAGAAACATGGCAAGGGAGTCTTGCACGACAACGACGACGACACATACAGCCACACGCGACCTGCAAAAGAGATTGGGTCAGAGGAGCCTCCTGCACTGTACCTTTACAGATGAGTTCAAGCGAATTCACGAAGTAGTCGTCACAGACGATGGCGAGTGCAGCGAAGATGTAGACGCAGACGAAGACAGGAACGAACACAGCACCGGCACGAAGCTCGGACAAAGAGAACAAGCCCCGCGGAAACTGGTCCACACTACGAGGGGTGCAGTTCTTGACTTCAGCTTCTACCTCTGAAAGACAAGAGAATTGCTGCTTTGAACGATGAACATCAACCTGCAGGAACTGCTCTGTGCGAAGAGCTTTTTCACCAG
>JAAUYG010244656.1_pt1 | contig 13169 bp, 9 predicted proteins | sample 7278091 | NCBI WGS metagenome assembly JAAUYG01 (sample SAMN14350201, study PRJNA611818) | marine sediment metagenome | isolation source: surface marine sediment (0.6m) | place: French Polynesia: Moorea | collected 2018-08
ATTCGACTTACAGTCACAGCCTTTCCCCATTGGGCATTCCAGCAATTTCTGTGACAAATTTCCTCAGGGTTAGGTTGAGGCCTAATTCACACAGGACGCACATGCGTAACACCAGCAAATGGGACCTGTTGTTGTCAATGGGAGTGTTCACACTGCTCGCAAGCAACATCAAAGGAAAAATATTCCAATTTGCCTGCGCGTCGCATCGTGCATCCTGTGTGAATTAGGCCTAAAGTTGCATTTGGTCATAAAGTTACAATTTCTGAACATTGGTGAGCAGGGGGGGGAGGACGACAACCACCACCAGCAAGTAAAGTTGGTTTTGTACAGCATAACCAGATAACCAGATGATAGTCGAGGTGCGAAAGTTGCATTTTGGAACTGTTGTCGAGGTTTCTTCTAAAAGTGAATCACCAAGGCCATTCCCGCGACAATGACGTTGCGTGCCGCGTCGTTTCGGCACCAGCAGCAAAGCGAATTGTCGGCAATACTCACTTCAAAAGCAATATAGAAAATGACTTGATCTCATCTGGCAGGCAATCTTTGCCCCTTTTACCTTTTGCATTCAACTTGGGTTTCGCCCAGAACGAGAGCTTCTTTTGTCGGTCTTTCTGACTTCAAAAGGTCTTTACTCAGCTTGAAAGTTACTGACTGCTGTGGCGACTTTTGTGCCAAAAAAGAGCAAAGAACAAGATCCTAGCTTCAAACCTCTCGAAAGTAAATGACAAATGCTGCCAAGAGTTGAACCAAGTGACTTTGTTGAGAAAGTGCTTCTCTCCAAGAGCTCAGTACTGATGATTGTGCGACCCAACAAGAAGAGCCATATTTACCAAAGAAACCATGAACTGTTGTGGCGACGAGGCACAGGGGCCTGAGTGGGAGGGGGCGAGGGTAACACATCAGTCGGGGGTGACACTGGTGGGGAGGTAGCACATCAGAAAGGAATGATGCCCAAGTCAGAGGGTGACATCAGCTGAGGGATTGGCGACTTGTATTTCTTAATTGGTGATGGGGGGTGACAAACAGGGGAGAGCAAAGCAAAGGTCTCATCCAGTCTGAAACATCAGGAGCTCCATTCATATTCACAAAATTGCAGACAAGGAAGCACAAATGTGTCAGAACCAACAAGAGATTTCTTTTGTGAGAATGACCTATCTGAGCAACTGTTGGCACTTTCCACTCACAACTTTCTTTGAATCAAAGGCGTTCTTTTCCTCTGACAATGAATGCGAAAACGACCATTCCACTTCAGCCAGATGGTCCTGCCATTTTTGTTTGAAACCGCTTTCCTTTTTGCAAGTGATAGTTTACTGGGCACTCTGCCGTAGAATGAGAGTAATGAACAGTGATCGCATTGAACAGCAGGAACTGAGCGAAGCTGTTGAACTGTTGCATTAACTGAGAGTGCGGAGTGGCCAGCAGATAGACTGGTCATTAGTCCGAGCCCGTGTAACTGTCTCCTGCGCAATTAAACCCATTGAGCGCCCAGGATGGATCGGCGGCAAAGCTCTTCCGCAAACCCTGAGAGCTCAAGTAGCAGAACCAAGTGGACAGGGTGCAAATTGGCGGTTTCAGCGAACCAATGGGAGACATGTCATGTGCATCGTGTCACGTGATAATGTACTCGATGTTGGCGACACCAGTGGTTGACTCACTGTGGCATCCTCTGAAACACACATGCGCAAACATCAGCCAGTCAGATGTCCTGAGTGGAAAAAGAACGTTCAGAACAGAAACGCCGGCCAATAACAAAACAGCAATTGATATATGCTTCACCAATACACAGAGATCTATTGGTTTCTCGTCAATGAAGTGCACGCAGATGTAAAAAGGTGCTGCAAACGTGCAGCTGGAAAGGACTGGTGAACGCTTGTACGTTTTCTCTTTTCGACTGCTGGGGACGAACGAAGAGATCATCTACCCCCCTTGTTCAGGCCTCTGGAATTCTCTTTTGAGTTTTCGCCATGAGAAACATTTCACGTGAAGTTTACGGCGCAAAAATACCGTATACATTGAAATAAGCGAACTTATCAGCATCGAGACTGCGCTACATCATGGGATCAACGCATGAGTATTATTTGACCCCTGGCTAGGAAGATACAACTGAGGAGCAAGTGGGCAGTAATTTTGCAGCAGTTGGGGCAAGGGGTCTATCCACGAAAACGATGCCAACAACGAAAAGACGTTTTCAGCCGCGCGGCCTAAAAGGCCCACATTTGCATTGTGTTGCAATCCAAAAGAAAGAAATTTGCAGCAAACAGTCAGCATCTATATGCCCAAATCAAGTTGCGCTCTGTGAAAAGCCCCATTGCGGGAAGAAGTGGAGCAGGAGAGAAATAAGGTCCGTCTTGACGACAAATAACAGGGTTTGTGGTAAACCGTGCAGGACATGCCGAGTCCAGCTCATAAATCAATCGGCGCTGACCTTCTTAGACGTCAGAACGCTCCAAATTGTTGTCCTTTCAGCGCAGGGTGACCGGAAATCATACGGCCATGGCAAGAAAGGGCCGAGGATTGCCAGATTCTGCCGCAGTGTTGTGCAGTATTCAGCCTGCTAATTTGTGGCTGCAAGGGAACGTAGTTTTGAAAAATACCTTTGCTCTTGGAGAGAAAAGACTTCATTTTGCAACCAAAGCCAGAACATGCGTTTCCAGAATCGAAACACCCGAATTCAGAAAAGCCGGAACCCCACAGGTTGGTCTCGTTCGCAGCAAACCGCTTGCAGCTCCATGTTTCAAATTCAGTAACGTTTGTTCAAAGAACAAAGTACGAATTTTTTTTCACTACGTTCAAGACGTGTGTGGCCAAGATTCAGTGTTGGCAATTGGGTGGCTCGGAATGGGGCACAAACGTACATAACCCAATTTACAACTGAAAAATCTTTTGGCCAGTTTGTTGCAAAGTTTTCCACAAGTTTTTGTTTCAACTAACAACAAACAACGACAAAAAATGTTTCACTGGCTTGGGCCCTAAGAGTTTACTTTCATTATGCCACTTTTTCCCATTCTCTAAATGAGAGCTTTGCTTGCAAACGCCTGCTGAACGAGCAGATGTAGCAACCTGCGTTAAGACACTGCACACAGATGAAGGAACATTGCCCAGGTGTGGATGTGAATGACAGGCCATGTGCCTCATCACCTTATCAAAGCGGAGCAATCTCTAACCTTCGTTTGTGTAACATTTGCCAAAGTTTTCCCGGCGGTAGATGAAAGACAGCCAGGATGATCCGTCTTCTGGGTGTGGGCGCTGCCATGCCATCCATGTTTGCGGGAACCACGCAGGGACAAAGTAAGACATTGCTATTCGCAGACACTTTTATGGACAGAACAGAAAAGCATGTGCAATCTGCCACGATTCCTCACACTGTTCACATATTGCTACCCCGGACTTCAACCGTCTTCTGGCCATTTTCCCCTTTTATTCTTTTCATGTTTCCCCATGTTTTGTGAACGAAGAAAGTGCCATCGAATTTCTTAGGTTTTTTTGCAACGTTGAGAATGGGGAGTTTTAGCTGCACGTAGACGTGAGACGAAAACGCGCTCTGAAACGTGATCTAAATGCAAGTCTGCTTCTGTGATTGGTTGATGACACTGAAAAGCACATATTCGTGCACGTTTTTCCTCCACGTACACGTGAAGCTAAAACTCCCTATTGGTGTTCTGGGAGCATCGAGACAAGGCAGACTCCCGACAACCATGGTCGGCGAATGAAGTCTCCTTGGGCCAGAACATAATCACTGAGTGATTGACCAACATTTTCATACAGCTTTAAAGACGGGTCAGTTTTTTTGGCCTTGTATGGGAACCATTTTCGTCTTTTTCTTATTTCAACACACACACACACGCACAGACACACTCAACACATGCACACACACCACCACCACGACCCCCACAAACACGCACACACACACACAAACAAACAATGACAAGGACATGAAATGAAAACGTCAGTGCAGAGAACTACACAAAGAACATCTGTTCCGACCACCACGTCTCCTCCCGATTTCAAATGGGCAGTTATCGTGACTGAATTTAAATCCAATGCAACAAAATGCAAATGATTCTGACCCAGTTCAGCACGCGACGGAAACAGAGGTGAGACGTGTTTCCGCCCCTTTTTAAAATGAGCCGTTGCTTGATGAACGCCTCATTTGTCAAAATCAATAGCGCCGTCCCACAAACACTTCCAGTTGATTCGGCTCTGCATATCGGTGCGCACTGATCTCTGTGAACCGCTCTTGTTCATCATTTCTTCCCTGTTTTTCTGCCGCAGCAGTTTGATTACGTCTTCGCACTGCAGACAACAAGTATGCTTTGTCAGCGTGAAGGCCGAGCGCCCCCACCGCCACGTGATCACGTGACAACCGTCATGTGACAGGGGGGGGGGTCAGCCCTGTGGGGGTAGGGCGTTAGCCTGGAGCTTTGAAGGGGGTTCAGCCCAGCCATGGGAGTCAGCTCAGCAGGGGGGGGGTCCGCCTAGCACCACGACGACGATATGTACATGACTCCATAAGGCTGTCGACTTCGTCGCGCTCGGCCTAAAAATGCAGGCTTGTCTCTGTTGTAGCAGAAAGCAACGTAGTGTTCCATCCCTGACAGCTCAACGTCAAAATCAACTGAGAACCAACAAGTGCGCCAACTGCCGTGGCTGACTGTTAGGCTGGTATGTTACAAACACTGGAAAACTCCCCCATCTCCCTTCAGCTGACGGTTCTCTGCTCAGCTGAAATTGAAATTGCCGGATGTTTGTTTTTCTTTGTAGATGAGTGGAGCCTCAACCTGCGCACCTTTCTGACGAGCAAGACTTGTTGCTCAAAATGCTCCTGGCCTGCCCAAAACGATCTCAACTGGTTTCCAATCCCCATAACTTCTGACGAAGGACCAAAGAGAACGTGCACTCAGGGACTGGTGTTTCCACTCAAGACACATACACTGGATTTTTTCACGACCTCATCGTGTCTTCCCTCTCGTGTGTGTGTGTGTGTGTGTGCTCCTGTGTGTGTCTGTGCAGTGTGTGTATGTGTGCTCCTGTGTGTGTCTGTGCAGTGTGTGTATGTGTGTGAGTGAGTGAGTGAGTGCATGTGTGTGCATGTGTTTGTGTTTATATGTGTGTGTGTGTGTATGTGTGCGTGTGTTTTGAGTCCAAGCGCAAGTCCCGTTCCCGTTTTGTCATGGCCTGGTTTGAATGTGAACATGGAGGACCAACCAGCTCGAGGGGAGCAAAATTTTCGACGTGAATACGCTTGAGCGCAATGGAGTCACTGGCACATTAATCCTGTAGCGGATTCGTGCGTTCAGAAAGTGCATTGTTGCACGGGAAGGTGCCTGGGGAAATCAGCTGCCCCGGGGCTGAAAGCATCAAAACGGGATCACTCATATCTGTGCTGAATCTTGAACTTTCCGTTCTTGATCAAGGACACAGATCGCTCTTTGTTTCTGCACGCACATGTCACAAGAAATGTCCGAGGATAAATGCGCTGCACAAGCAGCCAGATTATTTCTTCACTTACAAGAGTCCAGGGTTTTTCCAGTCCCGTCCGGGGATCAAATTCCTCAAACTTTGCCAAGGGGTTTGCAACTGGTCAAACTTATGCGAAGGGTGTGTTTGTAACTGGTCAGGACCCTTTACAAATGAACCTGAGCAAATCTGCAAAAGTTTTAAGCCTCATTCACACTGGACGTGACACCCAGAAGCGAAACAAACATGGGACGCAAAAACCCCAAAAGCAACAGAAGTGTCTACACTGCATGCAACAAGCAATGCAGCAAGCAACATGCGCCAAAATGGGACCTGGCTCCATATATTTGCGTCGCGCGCCCAGTGTGAAAGAGGCCCAAGTAAATAAGTCCCCACCGGCCTTTTGTTTCGTTGTTTGGTTCATCGTGAGCAACAAAAACACCACCTAAGGCCAGAACTGAACATGGAAGTTGATAAAGTTATCATTTGCATGTTCGTCGCTCATCAGGTACAGAACCAGCCCGGCCTTGGACCACAGGCGGCTATTTCTGTTTGGCATCTGCTTCATTTTGTTCAAACACTTCAATTGTTCTTGGGATGGCCGTGTCGTGTCAGAGACCCATGCGTCTTTCACTTCACTCGGCAGCGTCTGATTTTCTGTCACTTTAGGGAAGCAGAAATAGGCTACGGGTAATGCATCATTCCGGACATCGCTACAAATTGGATGCCGGTTCAAGGCCGAAACAACGACGTCAACAGGTAGGAACACAGAACCAGTAAATATATTTTTGCTGTCAGAGCAACAGAACAAGGGCGCAAACCAGCGTCACGCCCACATGCCATGCTTTAGGCCTAATTCACACAGGACAGCACCCGTAATGCCAGCAAATGGGACCTGTTGTTGTCAATGGGAGTATTCACACTGCTGTAAGCAACATTAAAGAAAAAACATTCCAATTTGCTTGTGCGTAGTGTCGCGCGTCCTGTGTGAATTCGGCCTTAGGAGATTTTCAGGGGCAACAAGGATGATTAAGAGTGTAACAAAGATGACCACTTGGCAGGGTGACTCATGCAAGTCAATCCGCTTTCAGCCGCGCGGCCTAAAATATGTTTCCGCAACCGAATTGTGCCAACAACCTGCTGATCGCGTAAAGGAACAGCAAAACACAATGCAACAAATGCGATACATTATCATCAAATTTTGAAACTTTACACGGAATTTTTCTCTGGTTGAAATGTCGGATGGTCGATGAAAGCAAATTGGCGTCCATGTTCGTGTCAAAAAAAAACAAAACAAATAGCAGACAAGCGTTCAAATCCGAAGTCAATGAATTCAGAGACATCGACTGGAAATGAATCCAAATCAACCTCAAACTTTCCAAATTCTCTGCCTGCAAACTCAAAGCGTGTATCTCTCTTGAAATTTGTCACAAAAACGAACAAAGGAGCATTCAACCACAATTCTGTTTGGAGCAAAATGATTTCAACGAGGATGTTGCCTTTCAATTAAGAAGTCTTGAAAAGTGCTTTTCTCACAAACGGCTTTGGCGGGATTTGCTGCTTGAAAATGATGAAAAGCGACAATTTGAATAGGAAACCGAGGCTCTACACGCAAATTACCACCCTTCAAGTGCTCCCACTTCCACTGTGCCATGTTGAAAACGTGCTCGGCATAAAGAGCCTTCTCAATCAGAGCCTATCACGTATTGATTGCGTATTGAACACCAATAAACGAGCCGCGAAACTGGTCTCTGCGCCTTTAGGAAACAGAACCCCTTCTGATCTGGGCCCACCCGGAGGAAACACCAGATCAATGCCAGGCGAGAGCACCACAGGAAGTTCAAGACTTCACAGCCGAGAAAATGATCATGAATTCACATTTTCTTTGGTGAATTTGTCATTCAACAGAAAAAGGGCCCATTGACATGATACAAATCTGAAATTGCCATCATTAGCCCATGCGCAGTGACGGATGTGAGTCAAGCACTGCTAATTCCCATTGACTGAACTGGCTTCGTGGATCTCGCGGGAACCTCGCAAGAAGTGAAAATGTGTCAGAAATAACGAAAGGAGTTTCAGGATTCAGAGCCCCATGCATGTCAGTCAGACAGCTGAGTTTAGGCAACAAAAAGCAGTGCAGAGACACAGTGGTTGCGAGTTCCCCCTATCACTTGGGTTGGAGAACAAAGTTGGGGAACATGACCCCTCAGTGGAGAATGAAAAACCCCCCCTCCCCCTGTGGAGAATGGAAAACATGACCCCTCCTCCCATGGAAACTGTCCAACATTTGCCGGCCAACCTGCTGTGTCAAACCACTAAAGTGTGACTCCCTTACGGGCCCTCGCAAAACAACCGAAGGACCCCCAGGATTCAGGACCCGTACACGTACATTGTACGTCAGACAACGATTATGGGATCCACCAAACGCTGGTCGCACTAGTGGAAGATTCAGTAATCCGTTCCTTCCTCTGGTTAAGAGTCTGGTGAGGGAAATCTGTGCCACTTTATTTTCCTCAAACACTGCAATTTCATTCCATACAGTTCTTCAGTAGCCACTGAAAGAATTCAGCGACAAACAACAATGTCGATTTGTGAAACAAATAAAATGATGCAAACCATGATTTGGTGCCAAATTAGGTTTATTCGAGCTGCCTATTGGATTAGCACGAATTCCCTCGGAACCAATTAGAGCAATTAGCACAACTCTGGCATTGAGTATTCCCATGTTGTTGCCTAATCACTGCCGTATTACAGACGGGTTGAAAGGGTCTGCCAATTCAACACTACCACCTCGCAAGTTTTTTGCAGGTTTCTGACATTTCACTTCTAAATTTAGACAAACACGCTGTGCAAACCAACCATGGCACAGGACAAGCTTGACTTGGATTCATTCCTTGAAGGCAGTGGCAATTTTAATTCTTGTCTCTGCAGTGTGAGCGTCAATACGCCTGTTTAGATGTCAACCGAGCACATGTCTTGGGAGTTTTTCGGAACATGGCAAGTCATACTTGGGCCCCGTTCACACAAGATGCGGAGCACCTGGCAACAGGCACCCCACAAACAATGGGACACATTATTGCGAATGGGATCAACATCAAAGGATGAGTGCAAATGTGCGCCCAAATCTGCTTCCTGTGTGAACGGGCCAAAAGGGCCCATTCACACAGGACGCAGATTACCTCGCACCATGCGCATGCAAATTATGGAACACACTGCAGTAAATGGGAGTGTTCACACAGGTTGCAAGCAACATCAAAAGGTTTGCACGCAAATTTGCAGGCATATCTGCTCGCGCGTCCTGTGTGAATGGGGCCCCAATGGGACTTGGGTACGTTTAGGTTCTTGTTTGTACTCATCAGTAGATTGCATGCTTTGATTGCTTGGCGTTGTGATAAAAAACCAGTTCTGCAATTCCGCATGCGGAAAACGTTTTCGCTTTTCTTGCTTCCTGTGGATTGATAGTGGTACTGCGAACGCGATGCTTTTTTGTGCCCATCGTGCAGGCTGCAGACACAGAAAACGTCTGAGTTCATTCCCATCTACATGGATGAGGCATTTTTTCTCTTTCGCACAAAGAAAAAAGTGAAAATGTTTTCAAAACCCGACAATCCACCTGGGGTTTCCCCAAGCAGTTTGCATGCAATCGCAGACCTGTAGGTGCAAAGAGGTCATGTTTAATCTGGATTCCTGGCATGGTGCAATGGAACTGAAAAGGGATTGAGACAGCTATGTTTACTTTTGGCTCTAAAATAATTCATTTAGCATTGCCTTGAAACATTTGTTTTTAGCTGCTTCAGCTATATACCTGGGTTTGCTGCCTTGATTTTTGTGTCTGGGTGACGACAACAAAGGCCTATTGAAACAGCGCTTTCTGTGTGTTTCTTCTTGCAATACAGAGTGACAAGGCAGCAAAACAATTTCTGCAGTCACAGAAATGGATTTTATTGACAGAAAACAGCAGTTCTAATTATTCCTCTCTTTTTGCTGTCTTTCTTTCTTGACTTTTACTTTGAGCAAATCAATGGCATTTACATTTGAGCTGAGCCTACAGTTGTTGCCAAAGGCTGTGGTTTTCAATGACTCTGGGGAAATTACACAATGATAAGAGTTGGTGCAGCTTGCAGATTCAGCGCAAAAAAGTCTCGAAAGTCTCGAGAAAAAAAACACTGAAATGTGCACTCAAATTACCGGAGATGTTTCGTCAAGTGATTATGACTTTGCTGCCTCTGAAAAAGACGCGAAGAGCTCCAGTGGTTTCACGAGCAATAAGACCTTTGCTTTCTTGCTTTACCCCCCCCCCCCATAGATGCCAGCCTCATTGGCCATGAACTAAGTATATAAGGACCAAAGTCAACCCCCTAGGAATATCCCAGTCCCACTGACATGCCACCCCTCATTGATGTGCCACCCCCCCTGACATGCCATCCCCCGCACTGGCGTGCTACCCCCTACTGATGTGCTACTCCCACCACTGATATGCCACCCACCCACTGACATGCCCGCCACCTCCTGCGCCCTTGAAGTGGTGGCAGCGAAGTACCTTAGCCTTTGGGGCCAAATCTCTTGTGTTCTTTTCGGTTGTTTCTTTGCATCAGCTGTGCATATATATATGGTTTGACATGTGCAGAGAAGAAACGTTGCACAGTTGTCGTCATTGCGACAGTGCGTGTATCGAGGATTGCGGTGATGAAGCTCATTTGCCGCCTCCCCCAGCCTGGGAGCCAATTACGCTTCGCATTACGTGCGGGCAATGCGAACCCGTGGGACACACGAGTAACCGTGTAGTCCCAGACTGACCGCCGCAATAACACAGTGAAACTCCACACACAAATCCAGGCGCGGATCCGTTATTTTGGTCGGCGGGGGCGCGCCGACGACGGCGGCGGAGTTGGGTCGGGGCTGCACCTGAAATTCAATGGCAGTGAATCGTCCTGGTCAATTTGAATTGAGAACTCATTTGCACTGCAAGTTCTTTATCTCAATGCACGTTTCCATCCCCAACAAAGAACCATCGAGAAAAACAACAGAATTAAGTCGTTTGGGGAGATCCCACCACGAGTTTTCATCTAAATTACAGTGGTCCCCGCTTTATTCGAAGCTATTTTGTTTCCAGTTGATTCCTTCGAATTGTGCAGCTGTTTAAACAGTTCACATCGTTTTGTCGAGATAGAAAACAGTTTTGGAGTTTTGTTTAAATTATTTGGGTTTCCAGTGGGGCCGACTGTACCCATTTCAAGTATGTTTTGCTGAAAATTGAAACAGACCTAATCCAGGGTTCAGCGTCCACCACTGTAGACACGGTCGTCTCGCTTTATCTGCGTCTCCCGTGTGTCATCTCCTCTTACTTCATCCTTATCTGTCGACGCAAACTCAATTGTCAGTGTTTTTATTGTGTTGCGAACACTGTTGCCATCTTTCCAGTTGGGCCTTTGTTGCTCTGTGACCATGCTCTTGTCTTCACTGAACAACAACCCCACCCAACACACGGATTTTCAACCCTTCACGGAAGACCCCTTTCTTTCTCCCAGAGAATCGTCAACCAGAGGTTTACCTGGAGGCAGAGTCAACAATGGCCTTCACGCTGTCTTTTTGCTTCTTCTAGTTTTTTCACTTCGATCTATCATTGAAATATGAGAAGCGTTGATGAGAACACAGACAAAATAGAAGACAGGGAAAAAACCACATATGTAGCTGTCCCTCTTCAGACGAAACCTGAACCGCAGAAAGACGGACATCACTTTTCCTTGAATGGAGGTCATTCAACCAGCTTAGTGGGTCCATTATTCATAGGAATCGACTGGCTTTGCTTTGTAAAAGGGCGTTTCTCCTTTCTCTCTCTTATGGAAGTGAATGGCGACAAAAACCAACAGACCTCGCATTGAACGCAAACGACAAGGCACTCTTGGCTTTGCTGCCGTTCTGGAAAACCAACTCTTACAAAAAGAGGAATCACACCTTCTCCTGGGGTGGCAGTGTTGAGGTGTCTTCAGTTGTGGGCAGAAAAAAAACATGAAATGATGGGGGGCGGGTTGGTCACGATCAAAGGTCGTGTTGAGGCTGAAAGCACTGACGTTCCAGTCTATTTTGAAAAAAAGGGCTTTAACATCCATGCGCGACGCCAAAACGCAGACTCCAACTCCCAATTAGGCCAGTTAGTTGGAGTGCAAATGAAAAAGAGAGGATGATTATAATTTCACGCAAGATTGCCACCAAATGGGGTAAATGTCGAGACGATGAAACGCGAGTGGAAAATAAGCTATTTTGTGACAGCTTTTCTGTCAATTTATTCCCCTGGGGGACTTGTAATATGAGCTGATTGGGAATCAATGGGAAACAAAATGAAATGCTTCAGAAATAAATGCAATTTTACAGCCAAGGTGTGACTTGCACGCTTAACCCGAGATTAGCCACAGAACGCATCTGGAATATTCAACGGGAACTAGTCAATCACATGTTGACCAAAAAAAGCATTTTTCTGGGTGGACACATTCCAGATGCCCCAGATACATTTGCCAGATTGCTGGGAACCATGTTTTTTATCAGGCTTGCTCAGTGTGGCTGGAAGGTCATGTGACTGGATTCGGGTCACAGACCTTTGACCAGAACAAACCACCCAGTGTGTGGGAAATAATTGCTGCCATTGGGTGAGATGTGGGACCAGTCACTTTGTATTGACTCTGGAACAGAGGTTTGCTGGCCTTCATTTCCTCTGATCATCTGTTTTTTGGAGCTTGGAAGTGCAATGATGCAGATGTCATTGCCAGTTTTGCTGAACACATGATGCCCAATCCCAGTGAAAAATGTGGTTCTGCATTTTGCTCCAAAAACACCACAGCCAGACAAAACTCACATTCAAAGCTAAAGGCATGCACCCGTCTTTCTCATCATCGCGTTTTCCCTTCTGCAGTGTCAACATCAGAGTGCAAGTGTGTTTCGGTCAATCCGAATATGGATAATCGGAAATCATGGACAAATCGGTCTTCTAAAATCGCATGTACATCTCTAATGTGTTCTGTATGCATAATTTGAAATTCACTTTCTTCAAACTTATTTTACTTGGCATTGTTTCTTCAGATTAACCGGCACCCACCTGTATCGAACCAAAAGACAACAAGAATGTTTCCCGGTGAAGAATGGAATCCGCAGCAAACTCCGCAGAACCAATGTCTCAGTCAAAAATCTACATAATCAAAACAACGTACCTTTCAGACAGGAGTACCCGGCCTGGAGATATGACTTGAAATCCTTTGGACACGACCTCTTGTTGTGGAGGGATATCACAGAAATAACGCAGCTGGTTCGACCGGAGCACTTTGGCACAATGTGGGGCATCACGTCCGTTCCGCAGCCGATATGTCCGTAGTTCTTGGTGACGCAGCGGCCCAATGACATGCGTCCGTACTTTGATGACGTCATCACGATGACGGAGTTGCGCGGGCACGTGGCGTTGAAGGATTCCCATTCGCAGTATTCTCGCGGTGCACCTGAAGGAGACAAGAACAGACTCATGAATGCGAAGCCAATTTTGGCAATTCGTGCTCTTGCAATGGGCAAGAGGTGATAGAGAACATACAGAATTTGAAAGGTTGCTTCCTCGGCTATCGCCTCGGAACAATCTCAAATTCTGTATGTTCTCTAACAAATCTGACTGTACACAAGTTGCCCAAAAAGGTGACCTGGTTATGCTTCACTGGAGGACGCTCTTTTCTGTA
>JAAUYG010094630.1_pt1 | contig 13168 bp, 7 predicted proteins | sample 7278091 | NCBI WGS metagenome assembly JAAUYG01 (sample SAMN14350201, study PRJNA611818) | marine sediment metagenome | isolation source: surface marine sediment (0.6m) | place: French Polynesia: Moorea | collected 2018-08
ACCTGTTTCTTCAGTACGGTCATACGACTCTGAGTGACCACTGTGCGGATATCTGGCACCACAGCCTCGCTGAAGATTTCATTGATCAGGCGATGGTTTCGGTTGAACCGAGCTGCCGCATCGTGCTTCACGGAGAAACCATCATCATAGTCTAGGTGGGCAGAAAAGAGCTTGCGATAGTACTGACACCAAACATTATAACACAAGATACATTACAACACAAGATCTTAGCAACATGAAGTTTTACCATGCTAGCTGAGACTGGATATTGGAGCTCTTCCTGAGCTTTCAGCCATCACTGGCCTTCTTCAGGGTTGGTGACAGGTAGATCTTAACAATCTACCACTCAGGATTCTTTGTAGTGCATGTACAGCCATCTCAGATATTTGAAGTGTTAGCAGATTAGCAGATACTGACTGCTACAACAATGTGTTAAATACATGTAGATACAAGCAATTATCTTTGGTTCTATACAGATTTTTTTTGCTGTGGTGGAATAGCTACAGCAACAAGTAAATTCTGATATTAAGTAAACAAGCCTTATAAGAAAGATTTCTCATCTTCTAACATGTCTAATGCACCATGAGAAAGAAGTTTACTACCACCGTAAACACACCTTCATCATCCAGTGCGGGCTGTATGCTTATCCTGGCTTCCGCTGTCTGGGCTTTCTGTAGACACAGGAAAGAGAAGATAAGACTGCTGTATTAACAGTAAGAAGTGACTGTCGGATAGCCGACTACATGTGGTTCTGCTTTAGAATTTATTATATTTGCCAACTTACAGTACGGGCAATATAGCTGAACAATCACTTTAAACTGAAACATGATGGAATCTCAGTACTTTAGACATTTCAATATTGATTTTATTGCTCAAAAATAACACCAAGTCTTTACTTCTTTCACTCAAGGCTGGTGCCTACTCTCAATGATCATGATATGCAGTTCAGCATTATTCCCTGCTGAAGTAAGCCCAAAGTGCTTTACTGTTGACTCTAGAAGACTGATGCACCCCAACACTTGCTTAACTCTCTAGCCAGTACATTTATATACCTGCATACACACTGCAGGGTGCCACAGGTAATTAATTATAGAACGACTGCCATCTTTATCATCAGACATCAGGCACTGATTTATGGACGAGAGGACACAGCCACAACAGCAAACAGGAGACGGGAATGGTTTTGATGACCCAAGTGTTACATGGGATTCAAACCCATTATCCCCAGGCGGATATGTCAACATGATTAACAACTTCTCCATCACAAACCGATGATGGTTTTTTGATAAACTCTTGAGTCTTTGATCCATAATGTTTACCCCACTACAGTCTGTGCCAACTCACACTGCCACGACTTGGTCTCATTTCCTTCTCCTCCACTTCCACCTCAGTGTCTTGTTTGCCCTTAGCTGCCACGTATGCCACATACGCGGGCGAGTTATGGTAGGCCTTCATCGCTTCATTGTACTGGATCTAAGCAAAACAAGCAAGATGACGGGGAAGGTGGAGGAATACATCATGATATCCACAAAGCATGACATTTCATTATCTAACACACCTTTAAGTTTGAAGAAATGAAAATAAACTGAAGCTTAGAAATATACTTTTTATTAAGGTGATTTCTTAATTTATTTAGGTTTTTATTCAGGTTCAAAGTTAGCCATGGATGCCACTTTACTAGGATCTTCACACAAAGGACATGTCGTACAAGGCCTTAGTTTGTATTACTCTGGCTTTCATTTCAAATATAGAACTTGCAGTATGTAGTTCCATAATTCTTTGGATCATGCACAGATACAGCCTTCAACATGCTCAAATCTTCAAAAGTTTCTTTTGTAAGAGCATCAAAGTCACATTTTCACATCTCGGCAACCTTTTAAGTCATTCCTCAAGTTGCTCAAATTGCTTACATATATTACAGACAAAGTACCATTGAGTACCGTGGGGCATAAAACAACATACCTTCTCTGCCTCGTACTCGTCCGTGTACTCCTGCTTCTCATCCTCACTCAGCTCACGCCACATCTGGCCAATGATTTTTCCAATCTCCCATAATTTGAGGTCAGGATTTGCTGCTTTCACGGAGTCCCATACCTTGCAGGTACAGATTGACAAGATGATACAGGATTGACCATAACTGCTCAATGACACTTTCTGACTTTAAAGAATTCACAGAGAATTCTTTTTTTAACTATCACTAAGAATTCACTACAAAAAGCAAGAACAATTTCATGTGTCACTGTTGTGATTTAATAAGACCGTCAGATTTTAAAAACAATCTAGCAGTAAATGTTGAGAGGCCTCTTTGAAAACAAATGATACATGCTAGTGGACAAGAATGGTAAGTTCAGCACGAAGTAATATTACTACAGTGGTCCCTCCAATTTAAGGCCCCTCCTTTTAACAATTCCCCCAATTTTAAGACTGGTCATCACAGATTTCTTTCACAGATTTTCAAAATAAATACCCCTCATTTTAAGACCACCTTTCATTTAAGACCATGTTTTCTGTCTGAACAGATGGTCTTAAAATGCAGGGACTAATGTGCCTTATCAGCTCAGTAGTTTCAGCCACACTACCAATGTAGCTCTTGGGGAGGGAAGTCGGCGGGGCAGTGTGGAAATGGCTTCATTAGTAATAGTTACTGCAAAGATTTGGGGGAGAGGGGAAAGTAAAACCATTTATTGCATTAATTTTAATACATACCAAGATTTTTTAGCTACATTGCATATACACGAGACTGGCCACTAACCCCATGGCAGACCACTAATTCAAGTCATGATACCACAACGCTGAATCGTGTTAATATGAGGTGGGGCTGGATGAGGCTAGGGGCTGGAGGGTCTATGTATTTCTCTCATTAATTAACAGCAACATGGATGTAAAAGCCACAAAACTGAGCCATCCCATTGCTCAGATTGGTGACTTAGGTCAAAACTTAGCCCTAAGTATTTTCAAGACCTCCGACCCGGTTCTGAAGAATTTACACATACCTATCAGCTTCTTTAAACCTACAGCTTCATTAGATAGTACTGGTGAACAAATACACTTGGCGTATAACATGTCTACAGTAAATATAATTCGAAATTTAAATATAATAAACACACAAAGGGAGCTGTGCTTAAAATTCGTTAGTATTAAAATGATCATTAATATATCTCATATCAACAGTAAAACATCAACAGAGAACAGTCTTAGCAAGTTATAACCTTACCCATGCAACAAGGTTGACCTGCAAGGTTTTAAAAGTATTTGGGAAATGAAACCTACAAAACAGTAGATGCATATGGGCCAGCATTTATTTTTGCACTTGCCCTTGGCTACATGATTTCGTTGTATGGCTACTTTGATTTTAGACAATATGATTTTAACAATGGCAGTCCCAGCTGTATGCAGAGAACTGGAAAACATGTTCTGCGTTTTTTTTTTACATTTTTTTTTCAAAGCTGTTAAGTACCTCATTAAACCATGGGATGTTGTAATGTCTGTTTCCTTCTTTTACAAATGGACCTATCAAACAGGCAACACACCATGCCCTACAGCCATGGGACAGGAGTCGCATGAACACACAGACCTTACAGCGTCAGTACAAATCCAGTGCATGGAGAAACTCAGTAGCTTTGGATTCAGATGGGCTACAGGCATTACAAACCTTGCGACTGTATCTCATGTATGGCATCAGGGGTTTGTCTGGTGGTTTAGGTGGTTTGGGTGTCTTAGTCTCTGTCTGGAAAAACAATAATAAAGGTTACAACAGTTCTTAGCATCCGACACTGTAATTTGCTTAGTAGAAAAAGACAGATAATAAAGGAGCTGCATATCATGTACATGTATATATCCACATAACCTAAAAAAAACATGATAATGGTTGTCATGCGACAGGAGATGCATCTGCACCATAAACTTGCATGCACTTCTTGATACAGATATATGATACAGCCATACTAGTATAATGTACTTTATGGTGAATGAGTTAATAACCAATGCAGTTACGAAGTAACTTCATAATAATGCTGATTATTTATTATGGTGAACACTCAACATTCCAAATTTTCCATAATAACCATTTTATATACCATGTTCTTGGTGCCAAGTTTCACAGGATGAAATGATGGGTGACCATGTGGACTGTTCCCAAATGGATTCGCAGTCTTTTCCTGCAACATGACAATCACACTGAATATAGTTACGAAGACTTGATGAAGGTGCACATTATTGCACAATTATGACACTAGAGTTTGGACAATAGATACAGTAACATAATGAGAAATTGCATTAAGAGTTTCGTTGACAAAGCAATGTATTTCAGTCATCGGAACTAGACAATATGAGAGCAAACCTTATATATGTAATGAATAATGATGCTTAGTCATTAAATTTAATTCAAAAACATAAAACTGTTACTCGTAGTTTTGTTACTATTTCAATACGATACATCACACATAGTTCATTAAACATAAACCTAACCAAAAATTCTGTAACCCTTGTATGGTTACAGGTAAGCTCTGTTTTGTGAGAAATGTTAGTAGCTGGCAGTGAACTTGCCACTGTACTTCTTCTTTATATTCCAGGTTAGGCTAGTACAAAACATATTTTTAAAAGTCACTGCAAAGGTCATGCTTAGCACACTCACCGACTGCCCCGAGCTCTGCTGGCCTAAAGGAAGGAAAGAGAGCGAAAAGAAGTGACTTCAATATTATATAATGTATCCCATATATTTAGGCTTTGGCAGCCCCATAGACTAGAGTGAGTCAGTGACAGCATGGACAGGAATACCTTGCTGGATATCGACTGCACCCTAACTGCGCCCTGGGTGGCTTTTAATCATTTGATGTGGCATAAACCGGTGGTGACATAAAATGCTACCACCAGTTTATGCACATATTTCAGGGCATTTTTGGCTATATCTTGAAATACTCCCCTATCGACCACTTCCTGTTATCCCACGCTTATTTTAATGGATAAGTACTCTATATAGCCCATATACTTCCCGTTATCCCAAGCTTATTTTAATGGATAAGTATTCTAGGTAATAGGGAAGTATTTCACGACTATGCCGCATTTTTTGGCAAGGGGGCAGAAAATACACTAGGGGCATTTTCGGCAAGGAAAATGCAATCTCACTACCCCCTTTCAATCTTCCTAATAGTTTGCAGGAAAAATTTGATTCCTACAATACAAATCAAAATTCACTGCCAAAAGCAAATCTGTGTGTTTAAGTTGCTTTACCAGCTTTCACCTCCAGTAAATGAACAGTTAATTTTTATACGAAGGCTAGCAGCTATAAGCCTATACCGCAACAAAGAGGGCAGGCACAAAGGCCACCTAATCATTGGAGTGGATCATCCTTGTTGTAGGAGCGGGTTGTCCTGCAGAAACTAGGAGCGGGTCGTGCTTGTGAGCGAGTCCACCAGTATATTGATATGAACACCAAAGCCAAGGCAAAGTACATTGTCGCCGAGATAACAAGAGCGAGTCACCGACTAAAAATTTGAGGGAATCGTCCTATTGAGCGTGTCCACCTGCACTTTTGGTGCACCTTTACCTAGAGATACCAGCTGGAAAGAGCTGCGCGGGCCTATATACTAGTATAATATAGTATAAACAAAGGAATAATCTTGTTTTAGCCTATTATCGTCCACTTAATTATTTACTTAAAACTTACGTGCAGATCCTTGTTGCGATTGAATCCGATAGTTAGGAAGAGCCATTGTGAACTGCGAATTCCTATCAATATATTTTCTGGGGGATTAGGCCCTACTGGATGTTTACTCTATTCAGTGTCTACCGAGTAGTGTAAATAAAACAGGTAAATGGACTGGAGCGTGACAAACTGAGGTTCAAAATAGGCCGCAAGCCTACTGCAGCATTTATCCCAAACAGCGAACAGCTTCACTGTATTAGGCAGCTCAAAATGTGCTTGCCAATTCTAAATAAATGTCCCTAATCTTAATTATCATTTAAAAAGGCGTGAAATAAAAGAACTGAAAACAAGCGTTTGCCGCAATGTTGCACACCACTTTCTGATTTCCCTGTCTGTGCGGTACAAAAGTGAAATAGTTACTCGCAGTAACTAATTACTCAAACCCTAGACTCAAACTGCTAAGCAAATAGATTACAAATGATTGTATTTGTATTATGTACCATTATAATAAATAAGTGAAGGTTTTGTAATTTCGATAGCCAGTGAATCCTACTTCTATGAAATAGAGTTTTCAAATCAAAGATCGAGACTCCATATTAGATAAGTATTACACCATTCTACATTTAGCACAAAAAAGGGAAGGGGGGTGGGATATAGCCGAAATTCACCAGTTAGTCTGGCAGAAACATTTATCAGATTTACAAAAGAGTACAATTGAAGGGGTCTGCATTTTTTTTATTTTATTTATTTATTTATTTTTTTGTTATAGCGTTTAGATTATTGCTGTCTGGTTAGACAAACTGTTCCCCAGACCAGCTACTATCCTAAAATATTCAAGAGAGCCGTGTCACTGCACCTCTGGATAAGCTAGAGTGTGATTCCTTGCAAATCCAATTAAAGATTGCTTAGAGTACCATGACGGAAAGGTTATCATAGTAGCCCAGCAGAGTGGCCATTAGTCAGGGCATACCATAGCCGAAAGACCCGTCTCCTGCAAGCCTTTTTGACTCTTTTTTTTTTCACACCTTCCGACTGGACATGACATCATTGCACAGCTTGCGAGTCCATCAAAAATGGCAAAAAGCTGCAGGCGAGCCAGGTATTCCAGCTAAGCATAGGGCCTACCTAGGACCATAAGTTTAACAAGTCTCCCTACATGGACAATTATAAGCAGTTGACACATTTTTTTCTTACTGGACGGAGTGGAATTGCACACTGAACTGCCAAGTGGAGAGATATCCACTCTAAGGACTAATATAACTGCCCAATATATAGATCTAGAGTACCCCACACGCCCTTGCACAATTATACTCACTTAAAGTGAATCCCCATCTTAAAGGTGTAATGGATTTCACTTCGAGTATGACACACCCCAATCTCCATTACTTTATAACTTTTTGAATAAAAGATTATGCTTTCTTGCAAATGCTACAACAAAGGTTTGAGCTTACATGTACTGTTTTGGGAAATAAAATACTAGTACATATGGTCAGAAGTACCTAACTATGCTAAAAATTGCTGCCTATATATTTCAGTGTTAGGCAAAACAAATCAAATCTGAATGAGGTGGTTCCAGCTTAACAAATTTATCCAAGTACAAAAAAAAATTCAAGTTACGACTGGCACTGCATCTATTGCAATTGGTGGGTGCCTTGGCGCTACTACCAAAGCAAAAACAACTTGTTGAAGGGTACGCAGGGGGAACTGTATCCACGCCTCGCAACACTCCAGTAAACTGCTTGGAACTTGGTGGGGTCATTTCAGAAAGCAGGGGTTTCAGACCCTGCTCCACAAACCATCTGCACAACAGTGTGCAATCTATATAACACCAAAAGGTCTTTCCTTGTTTCCCTCAAGGAGTATATGTCAATCCCTATTGGCAGGTCTGCAGCTCGGTTCTTAGACTATCTAGAGCATTTGTCTTCCCTTCCATTGGAGCATTACACGATATTCTGTCTCATGATGTGTCAGCTCTGACCTCTTGCACAGGTTTGGAGGGTTATAGTATCAATGAGCACCGTTTGGCTTTAGCATGGATTGCTGGTAATGGGCATGTTTCCCTGCTAAGAAGTTGATGGTACGCCTACAGGATACTGAGAAGTTGAGCATATTTCTCAAGACTCTCAGGTTGTCCCTGTAGTATTCACAGAAGCATTTTGAGTCTTTAAATAAAGTGAGATGAAGATTAAATTTCCGTGTAAACTCGGTACCCACACAAAACTTGGCTTCTCAACTATATCCCTACAAAATAAATTTAGGTGCCTTGGTTCACTTGAATTGCCGGTTGCACCTTGTACTATTTTATCTGAGTGTGTGGTTCCCAGGGATATGAGCAGGTGATAGGTGGAACATGTCTGCCAAGGGGTAATGATGTGTAAAGCACTCTGTCGGTTTCAGGAAAGAAAAGGGTACTATATACATGATAAAAAAGAACTGCATATTGGTGTACAAGGTCCGATGACTGAACAGACGAGATGAGGCCCCATGATCTACTTCCAAGGTGTCGCTTGGTCAGTGGATGTCTGAGGCAATCAAACACACTTTGCTGCTGGCCATGAGAACACGCTTTTGGGTCAACTCCCACTTAACTAGGGGAATATTCTTGGGTGGATATTGCAAGAGCTTCCATCTCAGAGATTCGTTGTACTACTACCTGTTTAATTTCTACACACTTATTTGAGCTGGTACCCTTCTCTTACTTTGATCTATGGTGATACAAGTTCATAGTGAAGGGGTCCTCTTGTGGTGTTATGGTGCCACTAAATTGATAGGATATTCGAGACGTCTTTTACCTCTAGCCTCTGACGTAAATTTTCTAGCATTTTTACGCATGATGAATTGTCCCTAACTAATGCACCTGAGTGGAAGCAGAACAGGGGGTGGTGTGATTATAATGTTCCAAGCAATTAAGTTATCTTAGTCAGTTTCATGTTCCTGGCTCAAACATGCAGGCTCTGACGGGGGCTCCACTATAGTTGCATGACTGCTGGGATCAGACCCAGAGCTACAATTTTTATGACCTGCTGTTTAATGCAGCGCGTAATTTTTACTATTTTCAAACTAATGTAGATTACTGCAGTAGCAGGGTATAACAAAAGTACAAGCAGCAAGAAACGGCATTCAACCTTAACACTTAAAAGAAGGCAGACAAGAAAGCATATTACATAACAAAACAACATTTATTGAACAAGAATTATTCTGTCACAGCTATTAAACAAATATGTATGTACAATACTGGCATTTTGCAGTTCTGGTATTAAATAATGAAATGGTCTAAAGCACCATGCCTTTTATTTACTTGCCATGGCTAAACATGACTACATATATGCTATAACAGGTGGAATTTTGCCGGATCACCCATGCACACAACAGTAGAAAAAAAACTAAAGTTATAACAGTTTAATTTGGTATGATTTATCACATATAACCATACAGTTAGGACATGATACGTGAACAATGACTGATGGCATTGAACAAGAGCAAGAATACTACTATAACTCTTACAGATGGACCACTGTACGTTTTTCTCTAGTCTATACGCTACCTACATTCAAAAAGTGCATTTTCTGTCTCCCTCATAGGCAAGTTTGTATAACTAACAGTTACTGTTAGCAAGAAAGACCACTGGCACAGGAGAAAGTCCTGTGCACCATGTCTACTAAGCTATATCATTTGCAGAAAAAAGTGTACAGATGTGTGTTGTTAAATACCAATGTTGTGCAGGTGACAAGGAACTGTATGTACATGGAATGGTGGGTGTCAATGAGAGTACACTGTGGCAATGAGCAGGCTTTCATCCAAGCTTTCATAAATGATAAATAGCTACAAAGCAAGAACTATTTCTAGCAAAATTACCACGTTAGGCAAATACTTTCTATTGTTCTTTTTCCTGTTGAAGACATATTGTGCTACCCTATGAAATTCTATTTGATGCACTGAGGACCAATTATACGCTTTTAACTCGAGCATTTGAACTGAAGGTTAAGACTGCTGCATGGGAGGTTTTCCCATCTTGGTTCCATCTAGTACAGTCTTCAGAAGTTGGGTATTTGATGGCGTTACAACGGGGCCAGCCGCTGACATTTCAATGTGTCTTGAAATTTTCTTCCCTTTAACAAGAAGTTTGATATCACTCAGGTCTAGTGTTTCATATTCCAGCAATGCATTTGTAACAATCTTTAGGTCTTGATGATGCCTCTTCAGAACAGCACGGGCCCTCTCATAGGATTCCTGAAGTGAAAGATTGTAATATGCACCTGATAATTGATAAAATATTTTTAGTAAACTTAACAAAATCTTGTAATCTCGAGACTACATAATAAAGCCGAACTTGCGATCTGCATAACAAATGACGAACTTCATTACATGCTAGTTTTAGATTTTGAGAATTGTCACTTTTCAATATTATTGTTATTGATAATTATTATTATTATTATTATTATTATTATTATTATTATTATTATTATTATTATTATTATTATTATTATTATCTCAGCATTTATACTGCACCAGACTACGGAACCCATTCACAGGCACCAGTAAGGCATATATATAGGGCAACCATGTTCAATGTCATAAGCCCATGTGATAATGGATATTGATGATTATAACCTGATACTAAAATACCTCACATAATATGACAGGCAAACAATCAGCAGATTAAGTGCAATCACATTAAAAAGTGTGTGTGTGGGGGGGGAGGAGGCAGACCTGAAAATTTTTCAGCCTCCCCTTGCGACATGTTTCAATTAGTTTTATTCCCCCCCTCCCCCTACAACATAATTCAACTCTTCTTGCAATACACATATATACTGTCATACATTGTCCTGCCCCCCCCGCCCCCCTAAAAGTTATTATAGTTCTTATTATACCCCCCCCCCCCAACAACATATTTTCATATGTTTTCAGGTCCCCCCCACATACTTTTTAATGGGATAGCCCATACTATGAACCTTTTTAACATATTTCAGTAATATTCCCACAAATATATGTTTTCCTTTTGGTTTTTAACTTACGTGCAGTAGGAGCTTGACTTCACTGTCAATAACTTCCAGTGTAGCAGCACTGTAGCCGTTCACATCACCTTCTCTTAGTGCATCGTTTTCATGGACTATTCTGTATCCAGCCTTAGTAGACATGCCAAATTTTCTCACAATGGATTCTGCTATTGCAGTTGCCTTCTCAAAGTCACTGCCAGAACCTAAAATAATAAGTATGTGTACATATCACGATATATGGGGGGGGGGGGAGAGGGCATGATAATTGCACAAAATAGTATTCGGAAGTACACTGAAACCTCTCTTGAGAAACCACTGGCATGAGACCACCTGTCTTGAAGGACCACCAATTTTGGGCGTAAAGTCCTACCTTTCAGTGCAAATGAACTTGTCACCAAAGACCACCGGTCTTGAGAGACCACATTTTTATGACCAATGGGGCAGCCTTTCAAGACAGGTTCTGCTGTATCTCTTAAAAGTATATTTGTAATATTGCAGGTCTTTATATCTCTGATCCTGCCTGTCACAGTGTCAGCTATATGATCTAAAAAGGTTGACACCGCCTTAAACCAAATTACTCCAATTATAACTAATTTACACTCCCAACAAGACTGATTGGACATTACTTTTCTGTTGCATCACGGGTGTTCTTTCATTTTATTTTTTAATTTCCGTGTATCTTAACTGTACCCATTATGCAACAGAAAAAAAAGTGGAAGTGACTCTCACAAATTCCTCTACACTGGTAATCACTGTGGGAATTTGTGTAAGAAACATGTATATGATCAACACATAGTTTGGATGACAGATAAACAATGCTACAAGCACCTTACAATTACTACTACAGTGTCAATGTGGTGCTTTGGCTCCCATACCTTAACAGCATAATTAAGAGTGGTAGGAAGTGAACCTAACTGCTATGAACCAGCTCTTTGGCACTTCAAATTTATAACACACTTTAGTATTATGTCAAAACTAACACAAACAATACATAATTTGTTACACAGTTGTATCATGCTCTAAACTTTGAGGCTAGATTTACACACTACAGATATTACATCATGTGGTTTATGTGGTCAAACAGAGGAAGGTCAAACGTTTCAAATTCAATTTTACAACAAACGTGCCAGTCTCCCTACTCTACCATCCTGGGAACATAAGTACTGACTGCATTAATGCCCTGTTCTGTGGCAGATGTGAGGAACTGCTTTCCATGCTTACCTGTAGTAACTTTATCCAGCCCATATGTTATTTCTTCCGCAACCCGACCTCCCATAGCAACATCCATCTCGGCGAAGAGCTGGGCACGAGTCATGTTGTATCTCTCTTTCTCTGGTACAAAGGCAGTCTGAAGAATGGGTTATTGCTTACATATCAGACTTTACGCTACAACTCGGCATGTGTACCATTTGTTCCGTAGGTGTTGCTGCACTAGCATATTACTCTGCTCCTATATCGCTAGTTTCACTACCTAATCATACACACACTAAACTCCATTATCATTTATCTATCTTTCTTCAAGTAGGCCCCATCAGGTTTTAAATGATACAATGGTGAAAGTTGGGTGAAATTTCACTCCACTGAAATATTGTATTTTCGAACACAGCTGCCTTTCACTTTTATGTAAGATGCCAGCCTCTATGCCAGCCTGTATTGATAAACACTTACGTGGCCCAGGCTGGTTCCACGACACAAGATGGTGACTTTGTGTGGAGCAGTGGCGTGTTGGGTGTAATAAGCAACCAGGGCATGGCCAGCTTCATGTACAGCAGTCGCCTGGTTGGTTTCCACATCCTGGATTTGATTCCTCTTCACTGGACCTAGCAGATTATACAACATGGCAATGATTGCTTCTGAAAGCTGTGTTACATGTACTAACAAAACACTGAAAACCTCAAAACCCTTTAATACACACTTTGACCCTTTAAGAAATATACAGAAAAGGTCAAAACCTCTTTGACCCGTTGTATATACCCCTTGAAGGGTCAATGTTTGATAATATAAACTCATTAGTAAACAAGTTGTGTTATGTTGCATGCGATGAGAAATGTTACTATACATTATAGCTGTACCATGTCTCATGTTAACTGGACCACTACGATTACTAAACCACTTCTTCCAAATACAGACATCACACCAGCCTAAGCCAGTCACAACACAACTACTACTATTAGTTTCATATGTATCTCTAACTTCAAACTAGTTTATGCCAAAATTTTGTCATTAGCATTTACATACAAAACATTTAAATCATACAAAGAAGGATATAACTACCTATTAACAATTGTTATCAAGCTCAGCAAGATATAAAACTAGAAGACCACATGATATGGAAACAATGAACCTACCCATAAGGATTTTGTCCTTGGCGAATTCAAGATGGACCTCGGTGACTTCTGTTGCATTGTCCAGACATGCTTTGATAGCAGCCTGGTTGACAATATTAGCTAGGTCAGCTCCAGTACAACCCATGGTGGCCCTGGCCAGAGGGTCAATGTTCAGATCTGGGGCTACCGTGACTTTAGAC
>JAAUYG010140707.1_pt1 | contig 13165 bp, 7 predicted proteins | sample 7278091 | NCBI WGS metagenome assembly JAAUYG01 (sample SAMN14350201, study PRJNA611818) | marine sediment metagenome | isolation source: surface marine sediment (0.6m) | place: French Polynesia: Moorea | collected 2018-08
AATACCGCCGATCACTTCGCCACCTACCGGGTCTTCTAACTCTTCCGTCTTTCAGTTGGAAGACTTAGAAGACTTCCGTTTTCAGAAGAGGTCTGAAAAAAGCGCACAGAAGGCCATCTTCTGCTTCTGGAAGATACAAAAAAGTTCGCCCAATCATACCACTGTTTCGCGCTATCGTCACTGTGATGGCGACGTGGTTATACATTCAACCAATCGCAATATAGTCCTAATTGCTCGCCAGGGGTCCGTTCAGTACAGCGAACACAGCGAACCTTTTGTTGAACGTTTGCTCCGTTTACTCTACTGAATGGCTGTTCACAGCTAAACGGAAGTAAACGACAAATTGGAGAGGTTGCTATAGCGAACAAAAATGGCGGCGGCCATAGGGTCTTTTTATAACGCAAAAGTACCCTATATCGCCGAGACTATGGGCGATAAGGGAAGAATTGGAAGATATCAGTGACACGCGACCGTTTGCTGAACAGTGATCATTCAGCGCGCAGACCGTTTGCTGTTGCAACAAACAGAAAACAAAATATTCGCTGTACTGAACGGTTTCTCAGAGTAAAATTCGGGTACCTGTCGGGGCGTTGTACACAATGCGTTATGTAGACTATGCTAAAGGGAGGTTATACGTTTGAGAAGTACTCCATTGCATCACCATAGGAAGGTGATGATAAACGGGTGTTGAGGCCAATGAAGCCAGAGCCTTGCGTGCTTGCTCGCATATGGCTCTGGTAAGACAGAATGGGGGGGGGGGGGGTGAATCAGGTTTATAGTCGGCTTTCAACCATTCATGGTCATATCACCGACAGCAAGTTGGATTCGGGGGTGTATACAGGTGATGTTGTAAGCCAGAAATGGGTGGTAACTCACTGTACATGATTTCGTCAGATTTGTGCGAAAAGGAGGCTTTTGCAACGACCATTCAATGCGAGTTACAACCGCCACAAAACTCGCGATGTACTGAACTGACCAGCAATCAGTTGACGGTGTGTTTTTATTATAATACATTTCCTAATATTTTAAGGGCGGGCTGACATTTTGTTGTCTTTAGAGGCATTGACATGTATAAGCTAGTTGTAAATACTTCATTTGATAAATTTACTTCAGGCATCCCGACAACTGCATCTCGAATTTCAAGTGTACATGATAACTATAGGAATTTAGAATTAATACCATACAAAATTGTAATTGTTGGTTCCATTTTAGGCCACCTAAACGGAGAAATATCGAGTTATCTAGAATATGTCATTTTTTTTCCGAGTCACAACATTGTGACTGTCATATAAGGAGTTCTACTACTCACGTTGGAAGAAGCTGCAGTAGGGGCCAAAGTCATTTTAAGTAACTTGTTTGCCTAATTAGAAGCCGTTACGGACAGCCAGATGGAACCAATCATACCACTGTTTAGCACTGTCATCACTGTGATGACGAAGTGGTTATATATTCAATCAATAGGGCTCCACATGGGTCCAAACAATTTTTATTTTCACCCTACGTCACAATGTCACTTTTTATAAGACCTTGACGTCACTTTCTACAGTTTTTATAAAAGCCCACGTCGGGCTTCTACAACTTTTAAAGTGGCCGTGTCGGACTTAGTTTTTTTTACCCATGTAGAGCCCTATCCATGGCCATCTGGGCTGCGTTCAGAGCAGCAAAGTTTCTATTTTGTTTTCTGTTTGCAACAGCCAGCATACAGCCAACTTACCGTTCAGTAAACATAGCAAACGTTCAATTAAACTTTCGCTGTCTTCGTATGGGCGAAAAGGGAAGTATTGAGAGATATTGGTGACACGTAACCGTTCGCTAAACAATGGTCGTTCAGCGAGTTGAACGTTTGCGCTGTTGCAATCAGAAAACAAAACCTTCGCTTGTCTGAACGCAACCAATAAAGAGTCACAGGAGATGCTGTGAAACAACTAGATCATAGGGAGCTCTAGTATCAGCAGGGTGTGGGCTGTTTGGGAACAGATGGGTGCAACTCTTTTCAAGCATCTCTTTTCAAGCATCTCTTTTCAAGCAACTCATTCCCTGTACACATCAAACATTCTCATAAGGCAATTCTTTTTAGCAGGAAAATGTAGTAAGCATTTTGTATTCTTCGCTTGTAATAAATAGAGTATAAACAAGGCACACATAAAGCAAGAAACCTTGTCCCTGCCTGTTCGGATGAGAGCAAGCTGGTCTGCATTAGTCCTTGAAATGAAAGTGCCATTGCTGTGTTTCACAAACAACACTAAGGTGTCCGGAACGTGGTTCATTGGATTGTCGAGAAAAAAGGCCAAGCTTGCGACACCCGTTGGAACAGGAACAGGGATCCGCACAAAATGAGATTTACATACACAACAGACACCTCTATTGTGAGAAGAAGAGCTGTTCTCAACCACTCATTGGAAATTCAGATCACCCACTCCTTGTTTCTGGCGCTCGATCTGTGTAGGGTATACTTCCCCTGTTGGCCTGTTGTTTCCGTATGGTCCATTGTCTGGCCTGGTCCGGCTACAATATGCCGTACCGGGGAAAACAGCTACTAAAAATTCAATGGGGTGATAACCCCAAAATGGTTGCTTGCTTCTGCGGTAACTGGGGCAAAAATCCGTAGCATAGAAATTGGCATACATGGCATACGGAAAACGTCAGAGACTGGGTGTCTATTCCGGTTGATAAAATGTCAAGGAATTGAATCACATCATCTTTTCCGACGAGAGAAGAGACAACACGAACGTAGCTTTTTGTCAAGATACGGAAAGAGTTACAAGAGGCCCAGAGGCCATGAGACTCTGCTTGACGCTTGGCCACTTGTCAGATAAAGTTAAGTTAGAATGTCAGCTGAATAACTGAGGTGTGACAGATCTTAAATTGACACTTGAAGACCAAATCAAAAAAAGACCTCGGGGACAGCGGAAAACCCCGCCAGCACCACAAACCAAACTAGTAATGCTGCTTACATACAGAGAGTAAATAAACTTTACCATGGCATGAAGAATCAGATAAGTGCATTGTATATAGTTATAATCTTGTATTTGCCCTTTGACGGTCACTTTAAAGAAAAACCACAAAAGACTTCCTATTACTAGCATATAGTGACATATTACAAGGCACTAAAAGTCAACTCCGATGGTTCAGTTGGATTCCGCATGTATGCCCTCCGTATTAGTGTTTAATAGTTATATATAGACTAACTTGGCTTCATTACGAGATTAAAGCCTTCAAGCCTTCAAAATTTAAGTGACCTTGCATTTCATCTGTCAAGGTCACTGAAGGTCAACCATAATGGTACAGTTGAACTCCCACATATATGCTACGTGCCTATCTCTCACCTTTTTGCTGTTACAGCCACTTAAGAATTAGCCCCATCTCCTATTGTTGGGCCCAAATTTCGGATTAGTAAGCAATCCTGCATGAAAAGTACGCGAAACATGTACGTACGACAGCAGTCCTTTCTGATATATGAAAGTTTGAAATATGAATTATGTCTAAGGTGTGTATTCTGCCAAAGACTAATTGGAAGTGATGTATGGTGAATCTAACTGCACCAATACATGTGACCCTGAGTGTCATTGAAAGGTCAAAGTCAAGGTCACATGTTTTGAGAGGTAGGAGATTTGTAGCTATGCTATACATATATTATCCAATGATATACTAATCTCTATGCCCTATAAAAGAATTTGTGGGCGCACGGGGTTTTCCACTGCCTATGTGGTGTTTCTTGCTTATTATAAATTTAGTTGAAAAATGAAATAAAATATGGTATGACATTGTCTCATAGTTTCCAGTGAGCCTTCAGTTTTACAATAATTCTGGCCGTCAATTACGAGTTGTCTCTAAGTGTTTTCATTCACTTCAAAAGAACGCTCAAAACTGTTTCGGTTCTTATCATCCACCTTCAGCAAAATCTGTTGTCAGTGAAAAGAAAAAGTGATGAAACACCGGTTAATAAACGTCTTGAGTTTTTCAGTTAACTTAACAGGAAACAAAATATCAAAGAATGTGTTGATTTAGGAATTGGAATCTCCACCAATACTTATTGTCTTATTGTACTTATTTTGTCAAATTGTTTAAAAAGTTTTTTAGTATTATAATGTTGTAGTAATATTTTAGTAGTTGAGCAGCGAACTGGTCAGTGCGGCTTTGAAAAACAAACAGGAAAAAAACACAAAACAAACAAGCAAAACAAACAAAGAAAACACACGCACAAAATACTCTCCTAGAAAGTGCTGTCATATACCGCTAAACAATCAGTCACTTAAAGCTATGGATTAAAATTTGGGACTCAGGGGTATTCATGGTGTTAGTAGAACATTATACGGGGTACCTTTGACCTTGTAGTTTTCAACTTTTCCGGAATATGCAACCGGTTTTGAAATGGTCATCGTGCATGTTATCTACTCGGAAATTATAGATATAATGTAACAGGAAAGGTTGGGATTGACATGGTATGCAATTCCCTCTGTCCTTCCTGCTCTGTGGAAATGAGGAGAAAGAGAAGACCCAGACGACCAATTTGGTTTGTTCGATTCTAAGCAGCAGTGATTGGGGGTGGAGTTCTGGTCATGATATAGGAAATTGAGGCGCCTTTATCCTTCTGCATACCTACAGGGAAATTGAAATTACCCCAATTCGAGTTCCAAGGCCAAATCGTCTTGTCGTGATGGTCAGTGTGCCAACAAAAAGAACCGGCTCTCGTGGGCCGGAATGGGCGTGCGAATCACGATGGCGGGGGTAGGGGGTGGGCTCGGGGAATGGAGATGGGGGAAATGAGTACAACATTTAATTCCATGTGGACTGATATCAAGGCTTGCAATCCAAGCATATAGCAAGACTAGATTAACAAACTCCGCTGATTAATATTTACAAAATTATTCAATTTGCATAAAAAGGGACGTCCAGCTGCATTTTATGAAGCATTAGGGATAACGTTATATTCTGGTGTAACTCGAGCTAGTAAAACTAACTTAGCTAGAAGAAAAGAACCCCATTAAGACATCATGACAGGACCGAAACATGTCTTCATGTTCTAGTTTTTATATGAACCATTAACTATTCGCGACAAAGGAATACACTCGTGTAAATATGTGAATCATTCTAGCGGTTGTCACAATCCTACTTATTCTATTAAAAATAAACGCTTTTTTGCATACGCGATCTTCAAGATCTTTCACAAACTAGATGTCAGTTATGACATTCTAGTTTGGCACGAACTACTGAATCAGAAAAATAACAGCGTGATCTGTGACTAGTCCTGGCCATCCTGATGGCGAATGAAGGAGAAAGGGAAGGGAAAAGATGAGGTAGGCTAGAGTTGTTGCGGAGACATCGAGGGATTCATGCAAAAGCAACTTCGCAACACGGGCTAAAGTTCTAGGACCAATTCTCGTATGCGTCCGGCGAAGTGACATTATCCCACGGATATTCGTCTGTGTCCCGGTGGGACTATTGTCACTGACCCAGCCAAAGAGGCAGTATGCAAATGAGGTTATTTCGGCCCAATCAGCCACTTCTGACAAAAGAGGCAAATATTGCCTGGGACTGTGGCGAAGAGACCGAACTGCTCCGGAATGGAAGAGGTCTCAACTGACTGGTTTGCACACAGACTTCACTCCTAGCTCATTAAAAACTTAGCCGCTTAACTTTTGTGCACTAACCGGTGTTTGACAGGTTTTTGGAGTGGCTGCTGCCTGAATATATATTGCTGGTTGAGCTGCCTTCTCGTGGGTGAAACTGCTTTACCTATACCTTGCCCTTGTAAAGGAAACAAGAGATTTTACGGTTACAGAAAAATCCCACTTACCAGCATATTTCAGGCTGCTTGAAAAGGTGCAACACCGTACTTATGGCACTGCAAATTAAACGAATTGCTTTAGCACACTGGATGTCATACGCAGTTACTAGCTGCTACTTTTCAAAACATAAAGAAGCACGCCAAAATTAAATTCTACTGCGCAGTTTTAATATGAATTGCTACATCGCATCATCGGCTACTCTTAGTAAGGTGCCACGTCGAACGCTGAAAAGAGCGTCATATACAAAAAAGATGGGTTGTATAAATACTTCCCAAGAATAGATTGATGGAAAAGAAACATTTTCCTTTGGGTTCTTGGAATTTCTTCTTAAGGAAACATTTAGTGTTCCTTAATTTTTGGGGCAGACAGAACGGATAGGCTGCAGAGGCGATCCTCTTAAACGGTTAATTTACGCCCGGCGGCTGAATTTGCAGCTGTGTCACACATAGCGTATTCTCGGCATGGGATCCAGCCCCTCAGAATTTAACCAGAGCTGTTGATCGTGTCCTCTGCCATCGATGCCTTCCTGTAGCTCCGCGTTGAGGACCGGCATTACATTACGCATGGGAGAAGAGATGTCTCCCTCGGCCGCTAAGAGATTCCTTCGCGATAAAACCCACGGATGCGCAGAAAGGTGGGGTTGGTAGCTGCCATTGCTGCGCCCGGTGATCACGAATCAGCCAACGCCTGATGAGCGCCTATAAAACCTGCCTATCGCGCGTCGCCGTTAACGTTGTTAGCGTTGTAAAAACTGAAGACTCTGGCATTGCCAGCAACATCTAAGGCTATTGCAGCCTGGGAGCTTTAGCGGCAATAAACTCGGTAACGCGAGAGGATAATTCCGCTCACTGGCAGACGGCAGTGAGAAACGCACCCCAGTCGGTAATTGCAGACCCTGTATTAAAGAAAACGACACCGGAATCTGCATATGGCCAAAATGTTTTTTTTACACTCACTGGTACGTTGCGAAAGAAAACTGCTGGTCAGCATTTACCTAAGTAGATCCTTTACAAAGATTGGCTTCTACTCTTTGCCGTGACGGTCCGTGAGAAAAATATTATCAATATTATAGAAGAAGAAGAAGAAGAAGAAGAAGAAGAAGAAGAACAAGAAGAAGAACAAGAAGAACGCAATATGTATTAATGGAAGCAGTGACAACAAGGGGCAACTTGACAGTAGGCAAAAGTCACAGCTGTTGCCCATGTACTCTCTTTGTACCCCGGGGTGGTCGACATAGAGCTTATTTTTCACCCAAAGGAAACGGCTTCCAAGACAGAAAAATTTTAAGGTTTACTTAAAGAGATTATCTTACATCATCATCACTCGGTGATGAACAACCCTGGTGCCCTTACAGCTCTCATTTTTAGCAACTTTGTGGCTATGCAGGCTTGAGGTATGGTGTTAACGGATCGGTGTCTCTGAAAACAAATAAGAAAGCAAGGGCAACAGGTCCGCATTCGTATGTAGATTTAATAATAATAACGATAATGACAGACGAAAACAATGGACTAGTTGCTCGCAGATCTAATTACTAGCACGCCAGTTCATTATACACTCGGTCCCTGGTATGGGCTAACCGCCTAACGGTATACAGAACATGGTAAAATCCTGCAGTGACAAGCTGGCCTTACGTTATTTCAAACAGCTGCCATTGGCGTGTACATGTATGTGTTGACGCCGTATAAAGTCCAGGTTTCTTAAAAACTAGGCTGCAAAAAATCCACTGAGCAAAACTAAACGATATGAAAGTGAGGATTTCCTGTTTTTGAATTCCTGGAGGGAGAGATTTCTGAATTATTCTTTTGGGGTAGCGTCTGTTGGAGAAGAGAATGCTATGGCGTCGAGACAGAGAGAAAGCCAAGAATCGACCTGCTGAAGACGGAGCGATTGCTACCGCCCGCTACAGCGGGGGAGACTGCATGCTGAAACTGGGGGCGGTAATGTGACAGTACATAAACTTTCAGCCAGTTGTAGTTGTAAAACCAACAGGAGTTAACTGTTGAGAAAAGGCGCATGGTTCGAGTACCTAATGCAGGATGGTGACGCCTCTTTAGTGAAGAGTTGTGACACTGTCATACGAAGAACTAGCCGTTTGGTGAAAGAATCATAACTTGAGATTCCTACAACTGACTGTGCTGTGTATAAAGCAAGTTCAGAAGTACATATATTATCCGAGCTTCGGTTTCTCAGCCTGGGGAGATAGAAAACAACCAAGACAGCGCTTAGCAGTGAGAGAATCACTGAAGTAGTGCTTCTGGATGCAGAGAAGTGGAGTCCACTCGGATGTTTGGCCGTTTGTATGAGTACTATGTGCTAGGTCTCTGAACTTCCAAGAACTATCATTGAAGGACAAAAATTATCGAATTTTCCAAGCTGAAGTATCAACAACTGTTACCTCTAACTTGTTATGGCGCACTACTTTCGGTTGTGAACTAAACAGAGTGTATAAGTACACATGTATCTGACATACTTTTGCTGTGGTGTTTTCTTTGTGAAACTTGACCATTTTGCTGTGATTATTGCATATTTTTCATTGAATTTTGCCATTCCAAAGTTATTTTTAGTTTTAACAGTTGAATTTACTTTTGGCATTCTGTCATTTGTTCTGGATCTCACAAACAAAAAGCGAATGCTCTCACACAGTGCAGTGCTTAGGCTGTAGTGACTTGAATTGATGTTGCAATCGTTATCACCTGTTTTAGCACGGTATGACCCTTTTGGTGTTGATGTGCCGTTAAATTTGATAACACTCACTCACTCACAAACAAAACACTTACTAGTAGGTGTTAAATATCCACAGTAACACAGTCCACCATGGATTTCATTGATATACATGTAAGCGTAATAACTTGCAATACTTTTAGCTTTAAAGCCCAGTTCTTGCATTGTGGCAGTAATTAGAGGGCAAATAACAGTTACTATGTTAATTTTTAACTGTAGTTTAGTCAGTATGCGCACAGATGACTTAACGCCAGCATATGTTGCCTGACAAATGTATTCTAAAAGTTGACACCAACTGCATAAAACAAAATACTTTTGTATGGGGGTGAATGTCAATATCAGAAAATAATGACAACTTTGTGATAAAGTAAAGTCTATTTCTTACAGTAGATATTTTTGACACTTTGGGTTAAGTACATGCATGACTGTATGGATGAGTATTAGGCTTGACATGCAATGTTCTTCATACTCCAGAGTAATGACCTAAAGCCCACATATTTGTGTCTAACCAACAATAACTGTGTCAATAACCTCAGAGGCCAAGGTTGTCAACAGAACCGGGGAATGTTGCTGAAAAGACAGATCTCATCAGACACCCGTTTCTGTTAGCGCCTTTGCGGTGGATAAAATGAGAGCTGCCTGTTACGTGAAGGACTCGACGACACAAGCCTCGTTTTCTTTGGAGCCTCGTTCTCATCGGAGGGGAAAGGTCGCACGTAACGAGCGTTATTGTTCACGCCTGCTCGGGTTTTCGTGACCTGCCGGACAGCGTCGCCACCGTGGTGCATGTGAGGTCGCTTACAACAGAGCTAGGGAGCAACAAGTCTCTTATTGGGGCCACAGTCGGAAGTCAGTGTTTGCACTCAGGAATATTGGTACTTGGATGTACCTGGAGTAACCCAATGCTTAGAAATTATCTGAAATTATTGTTAGACCTGCTATAATAGCAAGAAATCCTTACTTCTGGGAAGGGTTACGTGTACTGCGCCCCGTTGTGTGAGATGAAACTGATCATATTTATGCCATATTTCTATGCAAGTGAATGTGTCTCTTTCCAACAGTCGACAGTCCGAAAGTTGCACCGGTGATCCCTCCACTTGATTAATCATATTTGGTACTGCCAAATATGATGAAGCAAGTGAGGGTGTCAAATTCGACTTAAACTTTGATAAAAATACATTATTCCAATGTCACCTACATATTTATGCAACCCCAAAGGATACCAAAGACAAATAGTCTACAACCCATGGGCGCATTTGCAAGGCCGTGTTTAAAGTGTTGTCGACTTCCATGGACCGTTAACGTCAGCCTCGAAGTAGTCACATTCCAATGGTAAATCACCACGCATACACCTACATACACCACCGAATCCAACTTGCAGTCGGTGATATGACCATGAGTGGTTGAAAGCTGACTATAAGCCTGATTCACCCACCCACCCACATTCCAATGGTAAATCAGTGGTGCTAAGTTTTCTTTTTTATTCTACATGTACATGTATCTCAAAAACACACACAGTAATTAAAAATATACTACTGAATTATTGAACAAACTATACATTGGTATATACAACAATCCTCTTGGTCATAAACTTAACGTAAATTCAGATAACATTTGAAGCCTTGAGCTCATCCTGCCCGTTGAAATATAACTCAAGGTGGTCACTTCTAATGGGTGGAACAACTGAATGCTGAGGGAATAGCACGCACTGTTAGATATTCATAAGTCCAGAATTCAATTGTACGGAGCGATGTGACATTCACTAGTCCTGAATGGTCAACTTTAGGGTCATGGATGCCGGTACATTAGCTGTGTGTATATATAGTGCCACTAGCCACAGTTGGGAGGGGGGAAGGTCAAACTTCAGGAATGACATCATTTGGTGCACTTCAATGATAATTGATACACTTCAATAACATAATTATGATGCACTTCAATACTTCAGTGACATTTGGCGTCCCTTTGGGATTCATGCTTCGAGTCAATCTACCTTGGTAGTTTCTACTACTAAGTAGCTGTATAGTACTTTATTACCTATAATTTAGCCCACAAAACCCTTGTAGCTAATTTATTACCTAGTCATAGGGTCCCCGCACGGACACATTTCTACTTTATTTGTTAATTTTATGTCTACTTTCTGCAAGTATGAAGGTTAGTAGGTTCGGTAGAACAAGGTTTAGGTCGTTTAAAACGGTATGTGTTGCCATCCAAATGTGTGGTTCCCGGCAAAGACTCATCTGCCTGCAACAGGAAAGTCGCAGGGTTGTCCAAACAAGTCTATTGAAGAGAAGCTAATAAAACAACGAAAATTACGCCGATCCTCGCACCGCTAAGAATCCCACTGTTCTCGCCAAGCAAAGAGTTCCAATCACTTTTCCGGGACAGAAATACTGGGAGCACTGGGGGTTTTATGTCTGCTCTTTCTCTGTAGTCCCGAGCGAGTAAATTTTCGAGGCCAGATCAACAAATGGTTGTTCCGGGGTCTATCGGTCAAACCAATCTTACCCTTTGCAGTACATCTTTGCCGCTGGGTCCTGCAAAACGACACCCAGCACAGATAGCAACTGTCTGGACAATCTCCTTTCGTCCGCGTGGCCCTAGTAAAAGGAAATAGCTTGTGGTGAGCACAAGGAAATATGGACGATTGGTCAAGGCTGAATTTAAATCTCTATCATCCCTGGTTCACATTTACAGTCGAGTTTTATGCCACAGAGGTCGATACCGACAGTATGAGTGACCCGTTGTTCAGGCGCGGCTGGATGCCCTAAGATGCGAATATTGATACCTAAATACTTACCCATTGTTTATTCTCAAGAAGCTAATTGTATTCCTGGTATCAATTTGATGTGTGAAAAGTTTAAATGTTTTGAAGCCGAATATGGATATCCTGATCGACAATCTCATCAACTGAACTTGTATCTTGTGGCGCCCGAAGGACTGGTGCTTGGTCAAATCTTATACATGAGATCGCTGTGTGAATGCCACCCATACTTAACTCATAGCAAGTTGATGACTCATGCTGACAAACAGCAAACCCGTGCAGTTACTTCATTTTAAAGCTATACTAAATTTAACAATATTTAAACAAGGCAAACATTTTCCATAGACACATGCGGTGAAACTTGCTCAAAAGACCATCTGTATATAGAGACCGTCACAAAGACCACATTTACATACCAACAGCGTTGCAAATGTATTTTGTACGTTATTGAACTTGCATAAAGGGACCACCCGTGTATAAGGACCACAATAGTTTGGTTGATAAGTTATTTCTCGATCTGTTCACCCATCACGGCACTATGCATCAATTTCATGGCGTGAATGCGAACTGTTTCGCGCCACAGAATCACCCCATGAGTACACAGTTTCACTGGACAGCGAGAAGTACCCTTGGTCGCCATTGGCCATTCGAATCGACTTTAGCCAATCGCATCAGGGCTACATTCAGCTTCGGCAAATCACGACTGGTCACAGATTCCGTAAGTTTTCGAGACTTTTCTCTGCCAATGAGGTACAAGTAACATCTACATGTATCTTCTGTCAACGATGAGAAGTCACCAGGTATTGTTACATCAAACATTTACTATGGAGTGACAGTGTGCGTCTAGCGATACGGTAGGTAAAGCACTGCACGATTTATCAAAAAAGAACAAAAAATGCTATATGTAATGCCAGTCTAATAACAATTTAATATGTTATAGTAACTTATATATGTCCACCAAAACAGAAAATAAGAATAATAAAAATATTAATTTAATATACATGTAGGTGTTGTGGAGACACGTGTTTTGTATCAACTGGTGCTATTCTCTGCAATTACAATGTAACCATTGGACCAATTAATATTATTATCAAAAGGCGGCGATAGACACAGTTGATCATCGTGTTCAGCCTATCACAGCCAGCGGGTTTGTATTTGCTTTGGCACTCGTGAATCTTGACTCGGTGCCCGGATATAGGCCAGAAAAGTAGTCCGTTCAATGCATAGAGGTCGTATTCCCCTGTGAAACATTTCCGGCCAAATTCCCTCGGCCCACTTCATCAAAAGGGGGTCGGTCACATTATCAGAAGGTTACCATGGAGTCTGGGGTATGTCCACTGCGTCGGACGCTCTTGCTTAGCGGTTTGGGGCCCGGCCATTGCCGGCCCTTCAGCATCAATTTGTCAGAGGCCTTCGCAAATAAGCTTCAAATCCTGCTGCCTTTCGCCAGGCGGCGGGACGAGACCCGACTGACATTATCCAGGTGGATGAGGCAATCAGAGTCGGTAATGCCGGGCCAGTGACAAGGTCATTGATGTTTGTGTGAAGTATGACCCGACAACACTCGTAGACTGCTCGTATAATTATTTGCAATGGAACTCCTGTGTTATGCAATTCAGTCGTCAATAACGCAGCTTTGCTTAGTTCATGGTTGACAAAACGACGAAACGTATCACGGGCAATGCCATATACATACAAACAGCGCAAGCGATATGTCACGTTTATGCTGTACTTTGTATACATGAAGTCGTTCAGCGTCCGCCTGTTGATTTTTATTCCTAGGGCAGTTGCACGCATTAGCTCGCACATTGTATATGAGAAGTTACGGGTTTAACCGTGACAGTTTATGAGAAAACACCCAAGCACCCCTTCTCTACATGTAGGTCATGAACAA
>JAAUYG010123235.1_pt1 | contig 13164 bp, 11 predicted proteins | sample 7278091 | NCBI WGS metagenome assembly JAAUYG01 (sample SAMN14350201, study PRJNA611818) | marine sediment metagenome | isolation source: surface marine sediment (0.6m) | place: French Polynesia: Moorea | collected 2018-08
AGTAGTAGTAGTAGTAGGATTAGGAGGAGGAGGAGGAGGAGGAGGAGGAGGAGGAGGAGGAAGAAGAATAGAAGTAGTAGGAGCAGCAACAGAAGCAGTAGTAGTAGCAGCAGCAGTATTAGTATTAGTATAGTAGCAGCAGCAGCAGCAGGGGTAGTGGTAGTAGTAGCAGCAGCGACAGCAGTAGCAGCAGCATCAGTTACTCCAGTAGTAGTAGTAGTAGTAGCCAGTAGTAGTAGTAGTAGTAGTAGTAGTAGTAGTAGTAGTAGTAGTAGTAGTAGTAGTAGTAGTAGGAGCACTAGTGGTTTATTAGCAACCGCACCCGAAAATGATATATCTGTGAAAACCGACGTGGGATAACGCCAAATGTATTGGGCTGCGATCCGTCAACTGTTGCCGGTACGGTGGAACGGTGTGGTACTATATGATAATCCCAAATCAATGTGTTCGTAGGGAGAACGGTTAAATAACATGCGCACTTTGCGGTAGGTACTTATGGCCCCACCTGCCGTTTTTAATCCGGGTTATCATTGATTGCCCATCATATTTCGCCCATGCCTTGACAACCTGCATTGAATCCCTTTCCCCAGTTTTCCGGCGGCCATCTTGTGTATTTGAAACGATCTGTCAATCCATGTGCCGTCTCCGTTTACATATCACGTGACGCGAGATTATCCTCTGACATGGAGACGTTGCTATGGACAATACGTTATGCGATCGGGTGACATGGGGGTGGTGGTGGGGGAAGGGGAGGCATCTATCCATAACTGGCTATTTTTGTCGGCATTAGTCGTCTGTCTTCCATCTGTGTACAAAGTCTTACAGCTGTGTCTTAACGTTTACAGACAGACAGCTAAGATTTGTGGAGTGTGTGGGTGGACGTGTAGGTGTGGTGTCTTTGAGGAGCCGTCACAACCAATACATTATGTAACAGAGATATTTGGGTGAGTGGGGGTGGGGTAGAATAATACTGTCCTGGGGAAAACAGCGACTGCTCCAGATTGTTCCTAAGTGTGACACTAGGGAAAAACAACCACTCTTTGCAACTGTCGTCCTTCAAAGGGGTATTATCCCAAAGTCACCGTGGGAGTGAGTAACCCCTTTGTAAGACGATAGATGCAAACAGTGGTTGTTTTTAAGGCAGAAAGGGGTGTACCCATTACTATGCTATGATGGAAAACTCTGAGAGAATGCATTCAGAAAATGTCCCTTGCAGGCTGGTAACACCTCATACACAGCAAGCTACACAACCCACAGTGCTAAAATGATGAGTGAATACGGCTTAAGGGAGATTGGATAAATTACTATAAGTTTAAATAACAACACAGTATTGTTTGTCTTTTAAACAGCATGACTTTCTTATAAACTTTATAGGATTTTGAAATGCGCGTCTTATAGCAAACGATACCAGACGGCAACTAAGACTCTTATTTCTGATGGGAATATATACGCTTTCAGAATCCTCTGTCAATCTTCATCTCTTGTTACCTGCCCAATACATTCGTCTCCTATTCTGCCACTCTATAAACATTCGTGGTTCATTTTCCCGTCTTGTCCACCCAATCCGTGTTTTATTTCGGTCACAGGCCCTCATATTAATTTAATTCCTCCCCGTTTATGGATTTTCTTTCATTGGCGCCCCGGTCGTCTCACGGGAGCACATTGTCACCTAGTGCTGCGAAAGGACTCGCTGGGGCTAAAAAACAATCGATTGATTTTTTGGGGGCTGCATTATTTTCGCGGAAAGTTGTTTAAGTTGTTTTATTTTCACAATTAACCACAAAGATCCTTGGGTTAATACCAGCGCTCTTGTCCCCGATCAAGCATCCCGAACGCACCGTTCAAAGCTCTGTGAACTCGATCGACCCGTTCAGCACCTCCGCTGGCCCTTCCTGTGCCGGGCCCGCCTTTGTGAAACCACTTAAGCCTTATTTTTATACTTATCCATATTTCGAAGTCATTCACTAGCGCTTTGTGAAAACACTTAGCCCTTATTTTTATACTTATCCACATTTCGTACTCAGTCACTAGCCTTCAATCTTTACTATTTAAAGAACGTTCTGACCTTAAGCCTAAATATGAAACCCAGATACTTTCAGTCGAGTCATACACAATCTATGGGACTTAACTTAAGTGTAAATCGGGTCTTAAGGGTTGTCGGGAATTCCAGCCACATCTAGTGTATTCTCGGCACCGAACCCTGACGATGGATTGCCTGGGGTCACGAGGTCCCCTAATGGTCACCCGGGGCAATATTGCTTCCCGGCCGGTCATTCATTGTGTGGGGCCCCGAGCCCGTGGACAGCCTAGAGCTGACAACATTGATCTGAGGGGTGAAAACATACCACTAGGGCGAGATTTATGTCAAAATTAGGGCCCTGAGCTAGAGAACGAGCCCAAGGCCTCGGGTTTTTGATGTTCTGTGGTTACTATGCCCTCGGCGATCACAGCGCCTATATAACAGCCGTATACATATTCCATGGGAGGGGAATGGCTTATTGTATAAAAATCCCATCTATCGACAGCTTTTTTGTCGTATGATGGCACAGGTCTCAATACGGACTGGGAACGCTGTGGTACAGGTGTCTGAGTGGCCGGATTGTCACATTGAAGGGTGGCAGAGGCTGTCACAGAGACACAAAATCTGCACTGCACATGCAGAGAATGGGTTTAATAAAACGGCATTTTTCTGGAGCCTGTATGAAATATGCATTAGGCTAAATCCACTAGCAGACTGTCCACTCTCTCCAGCCCCTCAAGTTATTGGGTTTTTTTTTACCTTGAAATGGCACAGTACAGAACACGACTCATTATGTCTGAGAAAGCATTTGACACTGGGTTGGTCCCTTGATCTTATGGTCATCCTTGATGTAATTAAGATTAAGCGACTCTCTCTAATGTGGACAGACATCTCTGCCGCTGCTCTGGTCTGCTGACTCCCGGGGTACCGACTACATTCACAAAAATGTTCCCTAAAATGTCACCTAAATTTCGTGGCTGCACGTTTATACAAGTGTTGTTTCTGTAAGCTGAGTATTAAGAACTTCCTGTTGGGTTTCATTACAGGGGCAGTGTCAACCATTTGTAGTTTTTATTCGGGAATATCGGGTACTCCACAACGACGCACATAGAAAGTTTCGAAGCCTACATGATATTTAGCTTCACGTAGATGAGACCCTCAGAATTAAGACCATTCACTCCCAGGATCAATGCTCCCGAGTCTTAGCCTCACGTAGATGGGACATTCAGAATTAAGACCATTCACTCTCGGGATCAAAGTGGTCCTCATTCTATTCATGTTGGGGCATTCCACAACGGCGCACATAGAAAGTTGCAAAACCTACATGCTATTTAGCTTCACGTAGACAGAATATAGAATAGAAAAAATATTTAACGTCGGTTTGTGTAACAAGAAAAACATTCGTATACACAGTACTATTTGCCGACAGTGTTGAGTATGAAAGATATGGGAAGATGCATGAACGATTGATAGGTGGTGAGGATGGGACGTTCAGATGCGACCCTCAGAATTATTAACAAGAGCATTACACTCTCGGGATCAAAGTGGTTCTCATTTTGAGGGAGTCTTATTTTTTGAATCAATATACAGCCCTGAGCTATAACGTCTGGCTGCCGTGTCTAATAGTTGCCTGAAGACGAGGTTCCCCTGGCCAAAGTTTTGGTATACAGTGGAACTTTTTTTTTTTTTTGTATATAAAGACCACCCTAGGAACCAAGAAAATGTGGTCCATACACACGGGTGGCCTTTATGTGCAGGTTTAATAAAATGGAAAGTATACCACTAGAGACGTGTAGAATGTATAGTCTTACAAACATGTGGTCTTTATATACAGGTGGTTTTCATAAGGTTTGACTGTATTTCCCAGCATGTATTGACAGTTTTACTTTCTAGAAGATATCGCCATATTCACCCACACACAGAGTTATAAATTCTCTCGCCTTCAGTTCCAAGTTGATAATCCGGATATCTACCCTTCACGTGGAAACCTGGCTACAGAATGGCTACCTGATCGTTCAATTGCTCGTATGAAAGTAAGGAAACTTCCACGCCTATGAACGCGCATTCGATTTGCATTTTCAATATGGCTGCCAGAATCATTTGCATTTTCGAGACGGCTTCCAGATAATTCGCTGAGCCGTTCACAACATTTTCATTTTGGTGCTGTAACGCAAAAAGGCGTTTACATCTGTATTTGATTAGCATTACATTTTTTATTCGAACATATTTCTCTCTCCCCAGACAATACATGTGTGTTATCCAAGTGACTCCGCTCTTCAAAAAGCCGCCAGTCGCCATATTATAGTTTCCTCTTCTCTTGGTGAGCCCAGGTGTTTGTTTCTCTACAGGACGCGTCCCCCTCCATCATCCCCAGTCTTAATAGACGGAAACTATCGACACCGGAAGGAGTCCAAAAGCACCCAGTGACAAGGAGGCTTTGTACTTCCGGTGGCCAGTATTGTCCCCAACTCATGTGTCTGCCAAATAGTCCCCCTGGCCATGAAAAATGAAACGGAAGAACCCAAAATGTCCCCGTGAACCACGGCTAGCTAACATAGAGAATGTCTTACCGAATGGACAGCTGATCCGCAGGGTCGGCCACACAGTCTTGGAAACTCTTTTGCTTCTTGTTCTGCCCACTGAAAGGAAAGAAACGTGATACTATGACGTCATAAGTAGAGGCCAGGTTTGGAGTGGTAGTTATTGACATTGTCCGCTGTCAAACTAAATGCAGTGGCAACATAGAAATAAGATTAATCATGCTTGAAGACAAGGTAGTCTTAATTCTGTAGTGACCAAAGGACATCAGTTAAAGGCATATTTTTATTTATTTTATTTTTATTTATTATTCCTCCATCCGAAAGTAGACACATGGCAAACTCACTAGGTTAGCAATAAAAGATGCACAAAATCATGGCTCCCCATGATGAAAATATTATTCATATATAAAATAACAGTGTATCAAGTCAACCATTACCCCTGGTTCATTTTACGCATTTCACGGTAGGAATTATCGAATAAGTACCTAAATACTGAAATATCGTCCTTCTCACAAACATACCGACAGCGACTAATTACATTTTCAGAGTTTTCCTGATAAAAATAGATTTCGTCCCCGCACTCCTTTTCCCGTGACTGTCTAACAATTCAAGACTACAATCGAAACTACTCTAAAGGCCACCTGTATATAAAAGCCCCTGCTCATAAAGACCGCATTCTACAGGTCCCCAGGTGTATACTTTCCATGCTATTCAACCTGCATATAAAGACCACCTGTGTATAAGGACCACATTCTGTTGGACCCTATAATTAGAGTAGTGTTTACGAATCATGTTCCACATTTGCCCAGACCTCTTACAAAGAAACATTATTAATTGCAGTAACAACAGGTGTATAGGGTACACCACAAACGTGTGAAATCTCTTGGGCACAACTAATAGACTTCTCACGCTGAAATAGCACTGGCTATATGCCGGTTTGCTCGACAGAGGTTTTCTTATTACCTTAATGTTCTTATCCTCTAGGTTATCATATTACTGGAAAGTGTCACTGTTAACGCGCAAGCATGGATTTCCACTACCGAAGGCGCCGAGTTCTTCAAAGGGTCGTCTTGGGGAACAGACAAGTACAAGAAATAGAGTGGTGCGTTCTCAAGTACATATCTTATTTCATTGACCTTCTATTGGAGTTAGGAATCGGAGCTGGAACTATATCACGACGGGGTTGTCGAAAATTTTAAAGCCTGTGCTTATTTGACTTAAGTTAGGGTTTTAGCAATACATGCTCAATTGTTGAGTCGCAAATCACAAGTAAGATTTGGGGGAACTCGACCCTACGATGTCACTTGTGGTAGCTCATCCTCAAGATGCGGCTTATACCAAGCAGGTAGCTGCCTCAATACGTTGACAATTAGAAAGTAACAATTAAAAGACGTCACATGTATTTATTTATTTATTTATTTATTTATTTATTTATTGTCGGGTGGCTTCTCGGCGATTACAAATAATTACGTAATGCACGACGAGTTTGAAACTGTGATTTCGTTTTCTAGAGTTTTTATTTTCGTATCGTGATAATGGATTCATATCAAATGCAACAGTCAAGGCGAAATCAATTATATACCATTTAAAATTCCCGAGTGAATCGGGCATATAAGAAAAAGATTTTTTTTTTTTTTGATGGATGATTATTTGGGTTTCCCCAACCAGTAGGCGTCCGAGTCTAGTGTATACACGTTTCTCTGTGGGGACTTCCCGGACCGACAGCCCATTATTAATAATCCTGGACGCCGTCTGGCAGATAGATACTGGCAGGGACTTGCTGTCGGGGTCTGGGGGTTCAGTATCGACCCCAGGGCGCGCAGTCAAGCGCTGTGTCCGTAGCGTCCCATGTGACGTCACGGTTTATCGATCTTCTGCTCCTGTCCGGGGAATCCGTTCTGATTTAAACCCACAGCCATAAGCCCGCCATATAACCGGCGGAGACTTATTGCCTTATTGTCCGGGGAGGCAGCTCGCCATATACTCGACTCCTGGTTAATTGTTTCGGCCTAACACACGAGTACCGCAATGCACCCTGTTTGTAGACTGGCAACACCACGCAATATCGCCCATAAACCGGAAGTAGCACTCGTCGGTTGATTGTCACCGTTTTGACGTGGGGCGGATACGGAATCCATCGTGCGCTCTTCATTCGGAGCCATCGTATCCGCTTTATGGTAGTACCACAAGCCACCGCTAGAGGGCGATCGAGATATGTGCCTCGATGTGACACCGAATTTATGACCCGAATTTATGTCACCCGGACACGACCAAAGGGATGGACAGCGCTGTCATTTAGCCAGGCAAATGAAGACATAAGATTGTAAAAGCCCACTCTCACCATCCCCTGTCTCCAACCCACAGGCAAGACTTCTGGTAACTGCTTAGTTTGGTAGCTGTCCTTTTGGGGGAGCTATTCCATCACAACACCTCTAAACTGGGCCACTCACACGGCCGTTAATCTCATGAAAGCGATGAGGACAGGGCTTGGTACTTTGATAAAAGGCCGGGGCCACTTCTCACCATGAGGCATTAAACTGAAAGCTGGAGTCTACGTCACAGGGGCAGGGTTTGTTGCCATGGGCTCGAAAATTCCTTCTCTCTGGAAATGGGGGTTGTAACTAAAGTACGTCCCAAGCTCCCTTCTTCTTTATTTCGTTTGTGTATTTTGACACAATTTGTCCGTTTGCGCATTCCGCATTGCTATGGCTATAAAGTAAGGCTGAGTTATTTATGTAAATACAAAATTAATCATACTGTCTTTGTATTGTGAGTATTTAACGTCACCCATACACAAGGTCTGGTCTGTGTGACCTGCCTAGTTATCACGCAAGTTTTTTAAGCTTCAGCATCGAACGCAGAGTTCTGTATTCTGACCAGAACGACTCAGGAAGGTACCCCTTCCCCCCTCCCATGTCACTAACCCCGGGCGGGCTCTATGTTTCAAGACAAGCCATCAGTTGCTCCCTATAATTTATCGGATTTTACAGACGGGTTCCAATTGGGTTAGCGACGGGCAAACGAAACCCCCAAAATGGACAAGCTTTTCACGCCAATAGCAGGCGCTTTCAAAATGGCCGCCTGTCAGCGTCAGGCGGCAGCCAATCAACGCCCAGGGAACGCAGAAAGAATTGGACGCGACCCCTGGTGAATAATGAGGGAACCAGGCCGGTGAGATTTCTCTAATCTCTCCGGACCATTACCGGTCCGGCGTGGCCCTTGCTCGGGGAAGAGCCAAGGGGATTTCCTACTTGGCTGCCACTACCTTCTCCCGGCTCCAGACGCCCGATTGTACATTGGGAGCCTAACCCCGTTATAAAGGCGCTTGACAACCTCGAATAACTGTCACTTTCCGTCCCGAGGAGCCGCGGTTTTGAGACGCGGATCTGCAGCTCGATGATTGTTCGGGGGTCTTTGGGTCTCGGCAGACGGACACGTGGGGGGCCGTAAGAAGCCTTTTGGCAGTCGGATCACGTCTCCGCGACAACCCCGCCATTCGGCTCCGTCTCCCAGGTGACAAACGTCGTTAGGTGGGAATGATGACGTCACTGCCATTAGAGGGCATACAGAACAAGGGCCGAGCCTCGTTTGGGGAGGCCACTATAAACCGTGGACCAATGAGAGACACGTATGACAGTGTAACAGCATCAGTCCCAATTTGGGTTATATGTGGGGGCCAACGGAACGGCTGGCCGGGATAAAGTAATTTAGGTCGCTTAATGCTCACTTGATAAGACGGGAGATATGGTTTATTCCACCATGTGCAGGCAATACTAATACTGAAGCTAGTGTCAGCATGTAATTATACGTATATACAGGCTATACGTGAGGACTTTACGGGGACTGCTTGCCTGAAGTCAATATTTCTTAAGACACAAATACATATATGTATTGAGCAACTACTAATATTTAGTCCATTATGTCAGCCCGAAGTGCCATATCTTGTATTGTATTGTTTTAGCCTGAACTGTACAATCCAACCTGATGGTTGCTACTAAACTTTTACCCTAACATTATTTCCAGGAACCTCATTCCGATGTGTGTCTCCATTAGATTGGTCAAGAATTTTTAATTTTCAGTAGACTCTGTGTTCATATCCGCTACGTTGTTGTATTCAAAAAAGTTATTAAAGGAGGCAATTATTATGGAATGTAAGTCTTTCATATATGATCTTGTATAAAACATACATAAAATATAAACTCGTACTTGGAACAGACACACGTCCCAACAACATACAGCGATACCTTTCGACCCCTATTTGTTAACCATGCGTGTCAGAAGCAATAGCCCAAGATGGAAAAAGAAGAATCTGTTTTAGCCTCCTCTTGCACAAAACAATGCGAATCTTTAAACCAAACACTTTAAATTTCCTTTAATAGTAGTTGCAAGTTGTTTTGGGAAGAATGTTGTGTTGTACATGTAGATCACAGGTATCTTGTGCCTGTCTTGAAAGGTTATGACACCTGTTACACGTTTGTTAACACTCCAGAGTCCACGGACCTACTCGTGCCATCTTGCTTTCCCTTTGAAAATTTATGAGTTTCTTCTGCGTGCCTAGAATACTCCACTACATTCCGCGGCTGCCAGATAAAACGGCCTTTACAAAATGTGAAGCTGTTAAAACTTTTTTTTCATTTTCTTCGCACGGCAATGGCGGAAGTAAGAAATAACCGGCGTCAATAAAATGTTGTAACCCTGCAAGTTTTCTTTGAAAATAAAAAGGGCTTTAATTAAAAAGATGGCAAACAACATGGCAATGTGATGATCGTACTGCCACCTATCGGGCATTTCAAGTATTCAACTCATCCAGTAGAGCAGAATACTTAGAAACAATTACGGTACACATGGCATACATGTACATTTAGATCGGATTATGCCCATCCCATTAACCAGAGGTGGTTTTATACAAAATTCAAATAGTGTGCCTGCAACGAGCATATCTTTCCCGAATACACCGTATTACATCACCAACACATACATGTAACTGCATAAATACTGTAACTGATATTGCATTCTGTTTCTTCAGACCTTTTTTTTTCGGGAGGGGGGGAGGGGGTTAGGTGGGTGACCTTTATAACACGGACATTTAATACTATAGTAGCTTGATAGCATGCAGTCTTTTAGCCGGGAACTGGTCCTGTATGCGGAGGAGACATCAACTATATGTTTTGTAAGCACAATATTGTACAAAAACACTCATTACTTTGCCCAGTGTGTCCAAATGGTCTACACCTAAACCTCTCTCGCCTTTATATAAAAGTCAAACTATCAACGATGGAATCTTAGTGCAAGACCAGATGAGGTGCCAGTTCTTTTAATAGACCTTGAACCATGTTTCCAGTGTCAATGTATGCACAAAATAACCAGGAAACAATACGTCTGTGAAAGGAAACTTGCAGGCCAGTGCAAGGCTAATGGAGGGAAGAAAATAAAACCGGGAATATTACCACGCAGTACACCTGCGCAGAATGCTTAATGGGGGTGTAGCTGGAATCAGGTGTGTCAAGATATAGCGGTGGTTCTTGGAACATACCTCTAGGCGAAATTACCTTGCTTTTTTAAATTAGACTTAGTTTTTTTAATAAAAACGCAGCACTATAGCTGGGTCCTTGACCGCAGTACAGAACAAATTTTAGGGCCTGCCTAATAGGCATTGATGGATTGGTCTTTTGCGATTTGAACATCATAACGTAGGGATTTACTTTTGGGTTTTTGGATATTATTAATCGCTAAAACTAGACACTTGAGCAACATTAGGGTTATGGCTGAAACATGTCAGACAGGTTAGAACTTGGGATGTTATAATATTACCAGTCTGCAGCCAGCTATAGTAGCTCCACACTTATCAATTGTGGCCACATCAGAGAGGTGGCATTTGGCAAAGAGGGAGAAGTAAATGCACTCATAGTAGCAGCGTCTAAAATTTGTGGCCAAATTAGAGCGGGTGGCCTCTGTTGAGAGTGGCCACTAAGAGAGGGACCACTGTATATTACAACGACTGCAATCAGTGTGACGGTAGTGGAGTGGGGCACAAAGAAGCCAGCTCATGTACAATATTTTAAATATTATAATACATGTGGTTGCATCATGCATGAAACGGGGGGGGGCGTCGATGGGGGCATACTATTTACTTTATTTATTTCAGTTTTCCATTCCGTATGGCTATTAGATACCACCGAAATAAAAGACAATCAAAGGCGAGCCAATGCAATAAATATTTCCGGTTCTGTCGCTGGCCTATAAATCGTGGGAAACTGAAAAATGGCGGTTAAAGACAAATGGGTGTGTTCCGTGTCGGCCAGTGGTGACCAGGCACGCAAGATGACAGTCTTTTTACTTACCGTCTGGGAGCGGGGGTGGACAATCTGTCGCTGGCGCCACTCCGTCTGCTACCTGGGAGTCCTGGGAGTCCGACCTGGGTCGCTGGAGGACATTTTGTTTTATAAAAATGACCGGAGCAGAGAAGTGATGTCCGTGCTGCCAGATCCAATCAGGCCATTGCCCGGGGTTGCAGCTGCGAGATTTTGTCGGAGTCCCTGCCCTGCCCCCGAGAGGCTGTTTCTCGGTATGTCTCCGCAGAGATCTAGCTCTCCGCCATGTTACTGCGACAGAAGCGCCTCATCCGGGGAGAACGGAAGACGTTACTGGGTCAATATTCCCGCGCGAGAACCTTACCAAGCTAGGGACAGCGACATCAGTATAGCTCTCTGCAATATGGCCGCCCGCGCTGCTGCACCTTGTTATGTCTGTTGTTCAAACCGTCGTCTGCGCGCTCGAGATGTACCTGCATGGAAACCGCGCGGTTGCCATGCCAACATACCCTGAGCACATTTCTTAATTGTGGCGAAATTGAGCTTGTTTGTCGTTTATTGCGGCTAGGGAGTTATTTTGGACAAAGTCCTACATGACGTAGACATTCCCATCACAACGTTTGGGGGACGATGGTTCGACGCGACACGACGGCGAGGGGTTCGGGAGAACAAAACCCCGTGCCTTCTGGCCATTTCTTCATTAAGTAGCTAGGTAAAGGCCAGTGCTTAAAGGCTTTCTAGCACGACCTTGGGTTGCTGAGCCCGCTTCCGCACTCCTAGGAACACGTTTGATCAATAATGGCGGGTAACTGAATGCGTTTCTATATCGGGTGTGGGGGGATCCTTCGTTCCATTTTCAGAGGATAATTCACATGCTTCATTCTACGTCATTTGATCTGCATACTCAGACTCGGCTTGCGGTCTTTATGTTTAAGTGTGTAAAGCACTTCCATTGGAATGAGATCGATCCTAAGGGTAACCTTAAACGACCACATCAGTTTGTTTTGAATAAATCAAGAGTAAGAGACCATTGGAGACAGATCTAAGGCGCATATCTGCCTTGGATGGACCGTAATGACATAGGCTCTTCAAATAATAGCACTTATTCGTCCAAATAGGAAACAACAGAATGGACAAATATCGTTCGTGGGTTAACTCAGCTTATGCTGTGCGCAAATAGATTGGTCCCTCTCTTAAAGCACAGTCTCTAGAGAGAGACCCATTTAGAAAGGACACAAATTCTGGGCAAGTACAGCGAATGCATGTAATGCTTCCTCTCACCAAAGGACACCCCCTTGTAAGGACAGAATTGTTTTGCAGATGGATGTGCCTATTAGAGGGGGGAACTACTGTAACGAAATGGTATTGAATATACATCCTTGGTCATAAAATATCTCTCCCCTTTCATACCTTTCTGGCTTTCTCATTTAGTTATTACTTTTTGTAACCGAAACCATCGGTAGCTATAAAACGTCAATACAAAAAGTACACGTGTCATTTAGATAACCACTGAAATAATTCACGCGTTTGGAAAGCGAAGATCTTTGATAATTGACGTTAATCCAATTTATGACGTTGTAGCAGTTGTAATCTTTTAGCTGTGACATAAACGAAATACAGGCTGCTTTTATATAGTGATGGCAGTAGTTTACTATGGGACATATACATTGTATAGCAGTTGAAACATCTTCCTATGGTACATGTACGTGATGCATGCAATATAGCCCTTCTATCTTGCAACATTGTATTCTGTAAGTTCAAGAGACCCACGTTCACAACAGGAAGTGCAGAACGATTTACAAATCTTGTACAAGATATGTTAGCTATAGAGAATAAAATTTGATAAAACACATTTCATCGTCTGTGCAAGATCATTTGCTGCATACCTGCATAAAGAACGAGTACATATTAGATGTATATGTGATCTGGCACCCTGGACGAATAAATTGTCCTTATAGGAGATGTGCACAATAGTCAGCAAAGGGTACGGATTCATTGTAAAAAGAAGACAGTCTATCTTTCTGTGCTGAGAAAGTAGTAACTTTTAGTAAATTAGCAAAATGTAGTAACCATTCTGGGTTTAAAATGTAGAATTTATGTTCAACACTCTAAAACATTTAGCTCAATGCATTCCATAAAATGATGGAAGCAGCAGGGAGGGAGAGATCATCCGTATACAATGATGCACTAGTAGCACTACAGATACAATGATGCACTAGTAGCACTACAGATACAATGATGCACTAGTAGAACTACAGATACAATGATGCACTAGTAGCACTACAGATACAAT
>JAAUYG010094415.1_pt1 | contig 13162 bp, 11 predicted proteins | sample 7278091 | NCBI WGS metagenome assembly JAAUYG01 (sample SAMN14350201, study PRJNA611818) | marine sediment metagenome | isolation source: surface marine sediment (0.6m) | place: French Polynesia: Moorea | collected 2018-08
AATCACTGGCGAGGAGGCCCTCGCAAGCTCGGGCCTGCGCCAGTGATTTGGCCATACCACAATTAATCCTTGAACTCGTGCAATAACCCTTAATAATTCCTGTCGTCTTAATATTCCCCAGATAGTCCGCAACCAATTAAACTACCGTCTCTTACGCTATGACTGGCCATTTATGTCAAGGTACCTTATTAGAGAAGGTTATTGCAACCCGACAATCACGGACCAATCAGTCTTGCGTTTAAGAAATCTAGTCATAATGAATGTCACTCAGAGAAGTGAGAACGGCCACGTGGATTCTACAGAGATGCTATATGTCTCAGGTACAGTTTCTGGATTCTATTCGTATACTTTTGTATCATGAGAACTGTGTCAAACCCTATTCGGAAGAACACCTACTGGTACATCTTTTAACCTCACCAATGTAATCTAGTCAAGCAACAGATTTACCCATTATTGTACTATGTTTTCTCCGACAACGGAGGTTGAAATAAATAAATAAAATAAAATAAAAGGCTATTTTTGAGGGGCTATATATCAGTATAGCTATTCAGCTGACAGGTTCTGTTTCTGTAGAAATTATTTGTATTTAGGCCGTGTAATTTACAGTTTTTTCACCAGTTTATGGTGTCACAGACGACTAGTGTGGGGCTCACAGAAGTTAACTACCTAGGATAGGAGTTAAAGATATACAATTTGTCAAATATATGTGCACATATGCATCTGTGTGGGGGCGGATCCGGGGGCGGGTGAACCGTGTCACCTACCCCCACCTTCGGCCTCACCCCCACCCCCAATCACAATCCATCCGTCCCTGGTGTGGAGTGGGGTGGGATCGAAATACCCTATAAAAGTGCCACGTACCGGCTAGACATAATCCATTACACTTTCTGCTCTTTGTTTTGAAGGCACTCGGTGGATATAGTGGTACATTTGTACGTGGTCTGTGTTTAGTCAAGGCTCGTCTGTCACCTTGGTATGAATGCCAATATCGTTATGGACCTATTCGCAAATGGGGTTTCCTGTGCATATATATATATGCATGTTCGCGCGGAGGTTGTGGGGTATGACGTCAGCAAAGCAGACATCTGCCACAAATGAAGCTGCTGCGGTAGTTAATCTAGATAATACACACGTTGGAGTGAGTGATATTTGTCGTCAATTCTATGTTTTTTATTTATTTACGTAGTCGATAATTTAAATCTACAGGAGACCTCACTTTGGCTCATTGTTCAACTGGGGCAGATTAGACTAACAAATTTCTATATGTTACCCCCCCAAAAAAAAAAAAGAAAAAAACACGTAAGAATTGAGGCTATTTTTATTGAAATACATGTGATACACTTTTGGGAATAAATATGTCCCCAAATACTCGGCGGGTGGGCGTCGGCATGAATTTTTGATGCTAAAGCGAAGAGGAATCCCCTCTTCCCCTCCCACGGGTGTTGGTAAACATTTTGTTTCACCGTGGATATTCACACTTATAGTATGCTGTAAACAATAAATAATGGAAGCAAAAGTTAGTGCACAGAGAGTGTATAAGTAACAGCCGGTCCGCGTTAGCTATCGCAAAAACATTGTGATAATTGCAATTCCTGTCACCATGCTTTCTCTGAGAATAGTAGACACTAGTTAGCATGCCTTGGCTGGAAAATCTTCTGAGGATGCCGAAGGAAGCGAAAACGGTGCACAATCATGACTGATCGAAGCTTTCATTATGCATGTTATGTGGTGTCTTACTTACTTACTTACTTGGTTGCTTACGTACTTACTTACTTAACTTACTTAACTTAACTTACTTAAGTTACTTAGTTACTTAACTTACTTACTTACTTACTTACTTACTTACTTACTTACTTACTTACTTACTTACTTACTTACTTACTTACTTATCTAATTACTTACCATTTTCTAGTCCTTAAATTTCGAGTAATGAATAAAGTTAGTAGTTACTGTACCTCATGTAAAGTTGCTTATATAAGAAAGCGTATAACTTTCAGCTAGGTTCAAACACCTACTGCTAAGAGAGGATGCTATGCTCTTGCAATAAAAGGCACATCTATAGGACATCTGTTATCCTAAAGTTTCGAGTTTTTCTAACATGCAGATCTGTCACGTCATCTTCTCCAGTTGTACAATATATATCTGCGTCTTCTGTCGTCACGTGATCTGTATGGCAATCTTCGTCTCAGTCAACCAGCAATAAGCTGACAATACAGACACCACCTTTCCTCATCCCATTTCACCATGCTTGTCCAACACACGTCTTGAGAATCGGCCCGGAGTCTGTGATATTCATCTAAAAGGATGATAGAACATTTTCACACATGAAACGGCTCAGTCGGTATTTACTGATAAGCTGGGTCAATCTGCTGAGGCAACCACCGTCGCCTAAAGTGAAATGTGGTGCTTTTGATGATGCGTCCGGTATTTTATCTATCTATCTTCCCGTTCACAGGTCGGAGATAATCTCTCTCCGGTATATTAGTCTGATTATTTTCAACCAGGACTGATATTAAGAGTAACAACTAGGCAGGCAGCCAGCCCCGAGGGCTCTACCTGACATAGGCCGAGAAATAATTGCAATATTCTGCCACGACCATGTTGCAGCAACCATGATTTACAATGTTATAATATAATAATCACCTAACAAACATGTTGCTGATCTTATAGGGATGTTTATTTCCTTGTTTACTGCAATTGCTGGGCAGACTGTGAAGTAAATCTCTGATGAATAAACTGAAATGACATACCAAATTTTCATACGTAATTTGCACTCTCCCCGTTTGTCCCTTTATCTAGGAAATCCAGCAGCCTATATGGTCCAAAATGTGTCGTTTATTTTATCTATGAATTACATGTATCAAACACGGAACTGTCCGGGATCTGAAATGACGCCTAAGTGAAGTATATGTATTCAATTTGGTAAACAAGTCATAAAAAGAATATGTGTATAGTGTCAACGCCATTTGCAATGGGCATTTGGTAAACCATTAACACTGGTGGAAGCTCTGTGCAGCACTTTCTCGGCTGGGAACATTAAGGCCGTACTGTTGGGCGATATATATTGGGCCAAATTATATGATGTAATTCGGTTCATAAAATACCTGAGTACTGGCCATGCTCTTGGGAATTTCAGAACTGTAAATTTCCGTATTTTGTATCCAGACTAGAACTGCTAACATGCTGCCCGTCCACCAGATACCAATGTACATTTGCTCCTTAGCAAATTGTTTGAAGTATATATTTGGCAGGACGGTACACGAATCGGCCTAGCTTTCGCTCGTGGTATAATGAATTGATCTTTAGTTGTTTTGATCTATTTGGTTTAATCTTTAAGATTTTTGAAGACTTTTTGGTCGCCATCATGTGAAAAAAAAGAATTGCCCTAAAGTAGAGTCGCAGACCAAGTATTTGCAGTAACTTAATTTAGTTTAGGGGTGAGCTTTCTGTGCTGTAAGTGGCATAACTGCAAAACAACATCGATGATACATCAGTGCAGCTTTCGCCAGCCACGACATTGGGTGCTTTCATGGCTTATTACAAGTCCGAGCTTGGTTTGGCAATATAGTATGGTTGATACATATAATTTATGAAATAAAATTGTTTGAACTCGTATCATAATGCTCCTTGAAATTCTCGAATTTGGATATATATTTTTCTACCCCCGACTAAATTACCAATTTGCAATATCGAAAAGTCTCGTTTGTCCTTGCAGTGCCACTATGTATATTTCACCCAGACACTCCTTGAGTGCAAGTCTCTGTCCCAGATGGCTTTTAGACAGCTCAGCTCCCTCGTAACGATTTGAATCTGGCATTTAAAACCCTTTTCCAACTGGCTCAGTGATCACTTGATCTGTGATAACACCATAAGTCCAGTTCACAAGTTTCGGAAGGTCCCCGAAGTGAGTTCTCGAAGTTGCAAGAGTTTCAGGTGAATGTTCTAGTAAGACCAGCTCACTGTATTTAACCACTGCACGACCAGGGCTGCTTTCAGTCCAGCAAATGTTTCTTCTCAATATGTTTTACAACAGCAAAGTCGCCGCTGTACGACTACAGCGAAAAAAAAAGATAAATTAGATAAAAGAGATTAAAACTTTCCATAATACCCACCGGATGATCGATTCCAAATAATTTCCTATTCCAAATAATTTCCTATTCGTGGCTAACTCTTACATGATACAATGGAAATTTAGACGTTTAAAACCAAAACAGATCAAATTTAGACTTACATGTAACTCCTCTCAAGGTACAGCCCCTATGTTTTAAGCTAGCAGGAGTCAGGAAATATTACCCCCTTCCCTCCCCGTGTTTGAAAGGCGTCATGTATGTTCCGTCAGTAGCAGCACATTATTTCCACAAATGGCAGGTGAAGAACCAATGGACTTGTTTCAGTATATGTCAATAAATGTCTTCCACAGGCTAAAGTTCTCATAAACAGTGGCCTGTAACCAGTCACAGTAAGCATAGCCTTACAATGTGCATTCACAATTTGTTCAGTGCATGCTAGTATTTCACCCATCACTCAATGTGTACAATAGGCCTGGATATCTTGCTTCATGACCGCCCCCAAACTTGTTTAATCGCAGGAGGTTTTAATGCTCATAGCTACCTCTGGGGTGATTCTGCAGATGGAGGTGATACCACAGGGTCAAGCACAGCATATTTATCCACAGCTATTTACTGGTTTCATGACTGCGACTGACCTCTTTATTATGTTCTGATGTTTCATGATTTCTCCTGTTGGAGTGTTGAGGATGATCACTGGGTTAGCGACAAGTATCCTTTAATTTACCTGGTCTTTTTCCTGCACCAGATCAGCGAGTTAGAGCATGATATTTTCACAAAGTTGATTGGGTTCCAAACACTAAGTAATAGTAATCTCGTCCGAAACCTCTTAGAATAAAAGCGTTCCGAGTTTGAAATATTATTATTCGCCGATTGTATCCCAAAACGCAATCCAAATTCAAAGCAAAAAGACAGGTCAATTGAAACCATTTCTAACAATTCTTTAGCAGCAAACTAAATTCAGCAAATTTAAAGATATAAAGAAACAAAAGAAAGACAACATATCAATGTCACGTCAAAGAGTATATAGTTATCCAATCTGCTATGTACGATTCAGAATTTAAAAGATTTTTGTCACAATAAATCTCAATGATTCTGCTAAGTTTCATCGTCTTTATTTTGGTCGTAATTGACGTTTCTCACATATACAAAGGTGGCAAGAAGAAATGTCTGATACGTTTCTCACACATACAAAGGTGGCAAGAAGAAATGTCTGATACGTTTCTCACACATACAAAGGTGGCAAGAAGTAATGTCTGATACCTTTCTCACATATACAAAGGTGGCACTAAGAAATGTCAGATAAGATTTGTTGTTCACTTAGATTGGGGCACCGGTGGATCAATTTTGGTTCATCTTTATCTAGCTTTAGTCAGATCTAAGGTAGCTTATGGGTGCATAGTGTATGGCTCAATTCAATCTTCTTATTTCAAAATACTGCATGATCTTATAAAAACACAGATCTGAGATTGCGTCTTGGTGCTTTCCTGACGTCCCCAGCAGACAGTCCAACAGAGGAATCAGATGAATAGCTGCTGTCCTTTGGCAGAGACAAAACAAGCACATATGTAAAGTTGCTGCATTTCAAGAGACGCCAGGGGTCAGTTTGTGAAGGAAATCTTTAGTTTAGAAACAGACTTTATTATAAGTTCACTAATTATTTGGCAACATTGTCTTTTACATGCTTAAGATCACTAGTGGGCTTGAGATGTTTTGAGGAACCGAACCCAACACATTCAGTTTTTGAGCTTAGATACATGTACTGTATGCTGCCCTTTTTGAAAACCAAGCTATGGTGACATTTGATATTTGATATGAAGTGTTTTCAATGCTCTTCGCTTATTCGTTAATTATAAAATACCTACTGTGACTTATTTCTGCCAATTTTTGAAAAAGTTAATATTTTTCTTAAAAACATCCAACAATTGTGGTTAGTTTTCATTTATTCTTGTTTACTTTCCAACTACGTTTGTTTAATTTCCTATTATTTTAGTTACTACCATCCTCATCGATCTCTATTCTGAGGTAATGCCTCACGCGATGGTACCATAATACATATTTCAATGGCCTCATTGACTTTACATTCCTATTTTGCTGCAAACTTCTTTTTGTTTGAGTGTATTAATATTGGCTCCCTGGCCTTGTAACCTGGTCGATTCTGTCTAAACCCACATTGAGTTTGCACTTCACTTGTAACGTTTTAGCACTATATGCCCGTAATAGTTCTGATATGCCGCGAAACATTGATATCCTCCTCCTCCTCCTCGGCAGCAGCCAATCCGTACACCATAGTCTGTGGCACACTATGTTCAAATGTCATGAGCGGCAGCGCTAACCCTCGCCGAGTGTTTGATCTAAATGCATGGCCTGAGCCTTTATGTGTGGTTTTATTTTTAGTTAACCTAACATAATGTCCATTGGATACTGTAAAGATACAGCAAATTAGACATTGATAAAATGGAAAGTGTATTTTCAGGCGAGACGATGAATTACATGTATGCCTATTTGGACATGGTAGGCTTTTAGCAAAGCAAAACAGTGTAATTCTATTTTTATAAGTTACAACCAGAATTTAAATGTATGCACCGTGTGCCTTACGAAAGACAGAAAATAAAGGTCACATCCAACTAGAGAAGGCGTAACTGTTATTTTTTTTCTTCTGAAACTTTTCAACTTTTCCAAATCTTTCAATATACTAGTAGCCATTCTTTCCGCGCCCCTGTGACTTCACTTTACAGGATAAATTGGGTTATCTGCCATTGCATCGTCCTAATGGGCGTTTGCTTTGCTGACCGCTAACACTGAACAGTTGAACCTATCATTTTGGGGAGGCAGTTATATGTTTCTTCCCTGAAGTCCCATACCCCAACCTCTTCCATGGCCCATTTCTGTCAAGTGTGGGGGACATCTATCAATTAAATATCCCCCAACGGAGTTCAATATGCTGGGATGGATTCATGTAGCAAAAATCATCCTTAAGTCGTACAGGAGGGTTGGGGACGTCTTTGGTTAACCTAATATATGTGAAAATAGCTGTATAAATAAGAAGTTTTACATGTCTGATAACTCCGAGAAACGGAGCTGTATATGGGACTAGATTGATCTAGGGGACAGTTAATTTGGGGAATGCAAAAGATGATGGTATCCCGGTTTCACGTGCAATATAGATATATTTATGTTCTACACAGCCTTCCGCCTATGTTTCTACATCCCATTGTTATTATTGTATACCTTAAGTACGAAATAAATGATCTATACATGTAAAGGTCAGTTTGCATCGTATGATCGACGCAAATGCGATGTTTACCATGGACAGTGAGATGTCTACCTTTATTTGTGATCCCCGCAGTGTCGAAGCTGCAGTCACCTGTGGGCCACAATTTTCCATAAACACAATCTGGGGTGTTTGAAGGCCATACACGGTCCCTGCAGTCGGCCGAGCCGGGGCCAAGATTATTCCACAAAGACGTGGACAGCCTGCAATGCTAGTCTCCGTCTGACCTTGTAATGGATATCGGCAATTGTAGGGGACAGTTAGCCCCCGGTTTGTCGGTAAATTGGAAACACTTGGATCAATAATCCGGCGAAAATTACTGTTCGTGTTCTGACGGCCGCCTATGGCACGTGGCCGAGCTTCCCAAGGTCCTCGCTGATTGGTCAAAGACGCTTGACGGAGTACGTGTTGACGTGTCGCCCGGCGGCAGAAGGGCAAACAGTTCCAGGTCTCCCATCTGAACATGGGGCCAGCTAATTCACGCCGTATGCTGTATATCTTAGACATCTCACTCGGCTGAGAAGTGGCTTATTAGGAGTTTTTTTTCCCTGAATCATAATGTTAACTCATTTATTTCGCAGAGATCCCGGTGCCAGAGATCCCGGTGCCAGAGATTCCGGTGCGTACACCAGGAAGGATTTCCACACGGGTCTGGTACATTGCTTACGACGGTTATCCGCATGGCGTTACTTTTACTTTGGCATGGGGGATATGACATGTTAACCACAAAATACTTCATATTGACAGAGATTTTCAAGCTTAAAAATCTCCTTGAAGAAACCCAAAGGGAACCTTACGTCAATCTACGAAGGATACGTATCATAATACGTTAGCCGTGAAGCATGACGTCAGTTACATTTCCCCCAGGGACAAGGACGTCAGCCTCAGACGATACCATGGAGAACGTCACCTCCAATAGGACCAACAGAATTTCCGGGAGTTCGACCGCTCATTTGGATTATATCCGGGATATCAACTTCTGTGCTATGGGTGTTGTGGTGGTATCTGGGCTCGCTCTCAACACCCTGGCTCTGTCCGTATTCACTGCCTCGTCCCGGATACGTCGTACCACCACGGGGCGCTATCTGATGGCACTAGCTGTCGCGGATATGCTGTACCTTTTAGGAGAATGCTTACGTTGGCTCCACTCGTATCGTAGCACTGGCCGTTACTTCCCAGGAGTACAGCTCATGTACACCTTCAACTGGCTGTGCAAGAGCGTACACTACGTGCGGTATATGGGGAAGCTGTCGTCCGCGTGGGTCACAGTGGCTATCACGGCCGAGCGGTTCGTCACCGTATCGTTCCCGCTCAGAGTCAGCAGTATCTCTACCAGGAAAACCACGTATGCGGTCATACTGAGCACGTTCGCCGCCAGTTGTGCGCTGGCCACGTTCCCTTACTGGACCATCGGCTTGAAACTCCACAACAATAACACGCGCTGCCACGTGTACGACCTCCCGACGTATAACGCCATGAATTGGGTCATATTACGTATCGGATCTCTGCTGCTTCCGGCGGCCATCATTCTGACGCTGACGACGTTGCTCGTCTACAACCTACAGAGAGCCAGACGCAAGCGCCGACAAACGCTCCATGACGGCCAAGCCTGCCATGAACACACACGTGATCGCCTAATCGTCGTTTCCATGGAGACGCAGTTGACGTCGATGCTGCTGGCGGTGTCCTGTTCCTTCCTGCTGCTCCGACTCCCGTATGCCGTGTCTTACTACATTAACGAGTACAAAGAGGAACTGTGGCATCCGCCCAACCGCGAGCTCTATACCACCATCTATCACGCTCACAAGCTATGCGACATCGTCTCCACGTTAAATTACGCCATCAATTTTTTCCTCTACTGTGTATGCGGCAGCACTTTCCGGCAGGAACTGAAAGCGCTGGTCACGTGTTCCGCACAGCGCTGCTGCGTCAGCTGTAATGCTGCGCATGCGCAACCGGAACAGGACGTTCTAGGCATGTCTGCTCTCAACGGCCTTCTTACCGAAAGGTCCCTCGCAGGTTCGAGGTCCCAAGATATCTTATCCACTACACCAAATCGTAACATTTAGAAGGAATACTTATACATGTGTGTATGCCAATACATTTAGCCATTTGATACAGTTGCGACGGAGTAGAATACCACAATTACATTCTGAGCTCAGATGGAAAAGCATAAAACATGTAGTGGACGCTCGATATGTGTCATATGCCAATCTCTCATACTTGTACGGGTTTAAAGTGGCTTGAATAAAGTACAATGCCGTCAAGGTGCGTATGCGCCCTGTATGACTTTATTGTAACTTTACTAAATCCAGTGTACAATCATGGTCACCTACACAACGCTCAAGGTATATTTCTGCAAGGATCAACATTTATGAGACACTATACCATAAACTTTCCCATGTATACTGCAGCTTTATTCTGTAGCATTACATAAAGTTATACAGTGGGAATTGTATGTCCCCATTGCTTTTAATCAGTAATTAGATTTTAATCAGATTTTGATTCCCACTTTTCTTGTAGGCGATAATTCCACACATGACTCTCGTATGCTTGGTGAGTAGAGAAGGGTCAAAGTGGTCGAAACGTCACCTTTAAATGCATTGAAAACAATAAGACCTAGTATGTTTTTGGACAACTGAGTATCTACTACGTACACATAATTGTGTTTTTACTGCGAATCTGGCTAATTTCTTTTCAATTACGTTGCTAAATATAAATACTGACATCAATGTAGGAAGAGCAACATTAATTGACTGAAAAACTGACCGGCATTGTAAGGTGCTCTTTGTTGCCTCGTGTGTGTGATAATCTAAGGTGTTCCCATGCTGGTGTGGTAGGATGGATGTACTGAGTAACGGAGTACTACTAAACCATGTGTAAGCATCGGTTTAAATACAACAACGTAAAATATATTAATAATATTGGTACCAATACAAGTCTATGTGTATTTGGTATTCATCATTCCAGCCAATAAAACAAAGGTTGTGGCGTTGTTGTACATGCTGCCGATCGGATACAAGAGCAGTGGGAGTTTGTTTACATGACGAATAAATGCGAACTTGCTGGAGTCATTCTCCTTGCCACGGCGCATGCTGCGATCATTAGCAATAATGAGAGTTCCGTGACTTGTAACACACGGGGAAGCGATCCCACGAGGCGTCCTCCATAAAAGGTGCGTCGCAGCGCACTCAAAACCAGGGACGCTGCCGTTATAGCGATGGAAGAGTAAATGGCCGGTTTACGTCCGGGAAGCTCTGCTCCCGATACAGAAATTAGGCAAAACCACTTCCCGCTTATAGCGTCAACACATTGTCAGAGGCAGCCAAGTTAATCAGCGCAAAGACAGACGTGAGGACGGTAACGTATGAGAGCCGGATATATGGGAGCCCGTGATAAAATTTGCATGAAGCACTCACCGACGATTGTTGTAAAAACATCAACAAAAACAGCAGCCATCACACAACAGATAGTAGAAGAAACGGTAACGAGCGCCAATATCTGCAACGCTAGACTAAACATTGCATTTGGTGCTACGGTAAAACTGGTAAAGTAAGCGATACAACAAAAATAGGACAATGCCGCAGCAATTGTACGCTGGTGTCCCTACGGCAATGACGTGATTTGCGGCAGTAGTACTGTCCTTAACGCACGTGCGTATGTTCTAACGCTGGAGATACTAATTCTAGGAAGGGGGTTATAAAATAGCGATAAAATTGCAAGTAAAGGAATGGAAAAGAGAGAAAACAGAATTTTACCAAGAAAAACAGTAAAACGCATAATAAAAAGGGCATAACTGTAGTCAATCATAGCGACTTCACATGTATGTAAATCAGGCTGTAGCATTTATTTTTTAATACATTCTATTTGAAAACTGCTTCATATACATGTGCATCTGTATGTAAAAGTCATATCTATGCAAAATCGTGCGGAAAAACTGGCATTTGGATGTAAACGAAATACGGAATATAAACTGCCGATGCACCTAAATGCACCTTGCAGAGTTATGAATGCAAACGCAGGGGACATTTACATTCCATTATAAAGGCAAATGGCTGTGATATTTGCGAATTTTGCCGTCCTGTAATAGGGTCTGCTCTGTGTTATGCCAGTGTCTGCGTGGCAGTGGGTGACGATACACAACGTCTCCGTGCGAGTGTGGTCTGGGTGTGCGGACGTCAATACGGACAATGTTGCTGACATACTAGAGACAGGATGCCAAAGCTCTGTCCTTATCAGAAATATTTGATATAAAATGGTGTGTATGTCGGGTAGAACATTTCGCAACATTTCACAAATTTCGCAGCTTTTTTGGCAATACAAAAACGTTTTAATCATAAACTTGGCATAAACTTTTTAACCAATTTCAACACACAAAACATGTAATAGGAGCCGCTCACTAAATATCTGACCGTGGAAATCCGAAATGACCATTGAAAAATTCACTAATGACACGAAATGTCTACAATACTTACACGGGAAACATTTTCACCTGTCACCTAAATAATGCAGGTAGTTTTTCATTTACACAGTCCACTTTATACAGACTGCAACATCAGACTGGGATCACGGTCAATGATGTTCTAAACATCTGATTGCTTTGACTCTAAGACAACTTATATGGGCAATAGCTGAGTCTGTGTCAGTACATATATAATTACAATGTATACAAGTTGTTAAATCGCAAAATGAACCAGAAGGCACCATTTACAAGATGTACTTGATCTATGATTGGACGTTGGTGTGGTAACGCGTATGGTTTACCAGTATTTCGCTGCACCAATAGTGCAAGAAAGCGTCCGAGAAATTGCTTTCCCATATTTGCGCTCCTCTTGTGTTCTGCCCGCGGTTGGTCTATTACACACGGCTGGCTGTTATCCCCACATTCATGGGGCAGCGATGTCAAGTCGTGTATGGATCCACTCACTGGGGCCTGGTGGATGAGATGAACAAGGAAATGGACCAGAGATCCCATGGGACTCTCCCTTCAAACCAATAGACATCGATTATCTGCCCTGGGGCTTCTCGGCAGCGTCCGCAGACAAACACAGATGTTAACAGCAGATAGCTTGGTGCCTGTTCCCTTGCTTGATCCGGCTACAACGATCACGCTCTACCGGATCACAGTTACAGCTACAGATTACTGTTTGTCTTGAATACCGGCTTCTCTCCTCTCCTATGTCTGCACCCATTCAAGTCGGTCTTGGAGATTGAAATCAAGCGCCGGAAAGCCAGGACAATCTTTTTGTAATTCTTTGCAGATGCCATTTGCAGATTCTAAAACCCAATCGTCAAACCTTCTTTGCCTTTAGGGTCATTTGGCTACCGCCTTGACCTGCGGACCCTTACCCTGAGTCTAATCTCACGCCCTAGGGAAACTGGGCCTGTTAGTGACACACTGCCTGACAACAGGCTGCAGACTATCTACCCAGAGCGGGATAAAGGCAGCTTTTGGCGAAGTCAACCGGTTAAAAGAAATGACATCCGCTTCGGGAAACTTAACACGGCCCAGAGAGCTTTCCGAATGGCAAGCTGTTACACTGACATTACCGTGCCCGGCCATGCGAAATCATTAATGGCGGCAGATATAGAGAATGACTGTCTATTTGGTACAGGGTAATAGATGCACATGGCAAGCACATCCGGCATGTGGCTTGCCAATGTTTAAGACCATGGAACGCAGGGAACGATGCACGCCCTGCTGTCCTGTTACAACATGCGTTAACGGCCTATACACATTCGCAATGTCGTTGACAAGAATACATGTATGTACGTGAAATTAAGCCGATTTATACAGCATTTGTAAATTATCACGCACACA
>JAAUYG010025442.1_pt1 | contig 13161 bp, 8 predicted proteins | sample 7278091 | NCBI WGS metagenome assembly JAAUYG01 (sample SAMN14350201, study PRJNA611818) | marine sediment metagenome | isolation source: surface marine sediment (0.6m) | place: French Polynesia: Moorea | collected 2018-08
AATACATATATAGTCTGTGATAAATTTGATTTCATTTAACTCGAGGTATGTTAACATTAAACTTTTTGGTAATGCTAGTACGCAATGTATCTGATGCGAACAAACTCGGCACTAGACAAAATCACGGTTCCTTTTCAAGACACTCCAAAAGACTATTCTAATTTGCCAAAGATTAAAGATTTCACAAAGGTTTTTGTGGGGATTCATGTTTGCATTGTTTGAGATAAAACTATTCTCACTTGGATTGATATTGATGGTTAGCTCAGGTCTTGTTAATTTTCTAGGTACCTGACATTAATTTTTGTGACTTAAAGATGGTCGCAAATTCGCCAAATAAATCCCTTGCAATGAATTTACAGTTAGTCATTAATGGCTGCTTCAACATTATTCAAACTACATGTAAGCCCTCAATTTGAAGACTCACCATCAGTGACACTCTGACATTTTCAACATTTACAAATGCATTTCTAAATTAAAAAAATATTTTACAACTCTCTATTTTAAGATCACATTTCCCTGGTTGAAAAAATGCATTAAACAGTTCTATTTCAGCCACCTTTTTGCACCAGTAAATGGCTGGCTGAACTAGGCCAAGCATCACGAGGGCTCTACATGGGTCCAAATAGTATGCTGCGTCACACGTCACTTTTTATAATTGCTTTTTTCTGTGTCCCATGTCATTTTTACATAAGAATTTTACTTCCGGCATCACGTCACTTTTTATTATATGTATTTATATTATAATTATATTTTATAAGGTTTTCATGTCGATCTTCGTCTTCCATAAAATTGCAACGTCAATTTTACAATTTTTATAAGATTTTGACGTCACCTGCTACAGATTTTATCAAGGGTCATGTCAGATTATACAACTTTTAAAGTGGCCGTGCCACACTTTGTTTTTCACCCATGTGGAGCCCTATCACGCGGGCATTGAGGTGAAGATATGAAAGTGCCCCAGGCTGGATTGAACCCGTGACCCACTGATCTGAAGTTGCAATGCACCGCAGATTGAATGTGTGGCTTTAAAAACACAGGGAATACAGTGAAACCTGTTTGTGAAACTAGCTGAGCAAGAGGGACAACCTGGGAATTAAGGATAGCTATATGTACAGTCAAACCTGCTCAAAAGACCACTTGTAAATAAAGACCACCTGCTTATAAAGACAACATTTCACAGGTCCCCAGGTGTATACTTTCCATACTATTGAACCTGCATATAAAGACTACCTGTGTATAAGGACCACATTTTGCTAGTCCCTAGGGTGGTCTTTATCATGTTTATATACAAATTTCACTGTACTTCAGTCCCTAGGCCTATTCAGTACATGGAAATAGACCTGGAAAATCACGAGTTTAGAGCACCTCAGAATTCAGGACAGTTTTTCAGTCCCTCAAGCAACCTTGATTACCAAGTTCTACTGTACTTATTTTCCCTACACCTACCTGACAAACAGTATGCCTTTGTCAGGCTTGGCCTGGTCTTTGGCCGACTCCTCAGCCAGCTGACGAGCCTTCTCCTCCAGCTTCTGCATCTCATCCTTCTCAGCTTCCCCTTCGTCTCCTGGTAAATACAGGAAGGGCAAAATGAAGGCAAAGTCTGTAACACAGTGCATGCCTGCAGGTATTAACACCTCTCTCCCCACTTCTCTTCTCTTCTCTCTCGCTCTCTCTCTCTCTCTCTCTCTCTCTCGTCATGATCAAAAAGTCTGATCCTTTTGTAATCACATGGCATTAAGATTTAGGGATTTAGGGTTTAATTTGGATCTGAAAGTATCCTCAGGGATAAAATGCAAGTACATTAATTCAATACACAAATCAGTAGACAGGACTAGCACATAAACCTACAATCAAGATTTTATTGTATAAACTGTCATTTTAAGGCAACCGTAAGAGCTAAGAAATGTTTTACCTGTCCATATATACCATTTCTGTATTTATTTTTAGGATTTACCTAACGATGTATGTATTGAACTTTTAGGATTACCTGTATATTTGGGATTATCTGTATATTTAAGATTACCTGTACATTTAGGATTACCTGTATATTTAGGATTACCTGTACATTTAGGATTACCTGTATATTTAGGATTACCTGTACATTTAGGATTACCTGTACATTTAGGATTACCTGTACCATGTGTGAAGGTACATTTTTAGGATTAGATGCATTTTTCCTGTAGCTTTCACCGATTGGTAATATTTCCTTCAACCTACCTTGAGATGTAGTCGAGTCCCTTGCAGCCAACATTTGCGATGACATGAAGTTCACCTGTGGAGATAATATATTAGGTCCATGATACCTTAGAACTGACCTACTGCTGACCTGTATGTCTCTATCGCAGTTACAATCTGCACCGTGTATTGTATAAAGTTGTCGCTCTATTCGTGGCCTCTCTCTACAAGGATCCCACCCTCTCTAATGTAGCAGAAACTTTCCTACTGTGAATGTGTTAAGTTCTCCCTTTGAGCACAAGCCACCTCTCTAATGTGTTCACAATGTCTTGGCAAAATGGTGTGGGCTTAGCAGAGAGGGGTTACCGTATATGGCATCATGTATTGTGGAGTTCTAGAAAAAGCAACATGTATAATTGTATCAGAAAGTGATTTATGATGATTTGGCCCGAATCGGAGGAATCGGTGGAATTTGTTTCACGAGCTATATACCAAGGATACTACATTTAGTTTCTCTTTTAGTGACAACCCTCAACAGTGGCCATCCAAAATTTTGCCAGTAGTAATATAAATGCATTTAATTTGATCTCTCGCCATAGGACGACTCTCTAATGTGACCACCATTTCTTGGCTCTTCTTCTTCTTCTTAGTACGTGTAGAAGTCTGCCACAGTATTTTTACACGAGACACATTTGGGGTACAAATCTTGCCCAAGGACTTTAGGCACATAAGACCTAGTGTAGTGTAGGCACAGAAGACCTAGTGTCCTATAGACCTACACCTAGTGTAGGTCTATACCTAGACCTAGGTATACACCTAGTGTAGGTCTAGACCTAGACCTAGGTATACACCTAGTGTAGGTCTATACCTAGACCTAGGTATACACCTAGTGTAGGTCTATACCTAGACCTAGGTATACACCTAGTGTAGGTCTATGCCTAGACCTAGGTATACACCTAGTGTTCTGAGACCTAGAAGATCTAGATCTCACAGAAGATATAGTCTAGTGTCGGGACTCGAACCCACGATAGGGTGGCAAATACGGTGGCCTTATTACAGAGGGACCAGGGTACTCCAGGGATTACCTGAGTGTTATATATGGCCTGTACACTTCTCTTGATCCGCAACATCTCGCGCAGTGCGTCCTCGTTGCCGTGCTTGATCTCAAACTGTTGCCATGTCTGCCAGAAATTAGCGGTTGCCTGGAAACCAGCAGATCACTCCTCAGTTTTAACAAGCACAGCTATAAATTGGATAATAACTAAAGATCACTTGAATAATCAGTGAAAGTTATTATACACGTTTTATATTTATGAAATAAAGTAGGCATAGCCAAGGTTCCAAATTCCATAATAAATTTGTCGGACACCAAAACAAAATTTTTAATATGATATGCGTTAAGTTAACATATATTAAATTAGTTTTAACATACCGGTATACCCTTTTCAGTAATAGCTCTGCAGCAAAAAGTTGATCAGCAACAATTTATAACATTAGCGACAAAGTTAAGAAGATCTCAATAATCCCACATATGGTAACTGTTCAAACCATAGTGCGATCGCTATCTTCCTCGGCATCTTAACAGTGGTCCCTGTGATAATAATAATAATAATATGCAGTTCTTATATGGCGCTTTTTTCTTTGCCGAAGCTAGCTCAAAGTGCTTTACATATTATTACCCCTGGCAGACCTGTTACATGTTGATTAAAGACCTCTCCATTTTAAGACATCCTTCACTTTTGAAACTGGTCCTCAACCACTGTAACATTGTATTTTTCAGAATATGAATATTCATGAGACCAGGAGATAACTTACTCTAGGATCACACATTTGAGAGCAGTGGGCATAAATCGCTCGGGCACGGTCGATCTCGCCAAGTTTCCTCTCCAAGTCAGCGAACCGTAAACACACCTCTCTGTAAAGGCAATCAACCATGAATTGTGTGACACTATAAAGGCAAGGATTATATCGTTAACATAAAATAACAAAACTTCAGCTATAAGAACACCACTTTTGTGATTTGGAAAAGAGAAACTAAGTGATGTACATGTATGATGAAATAACACAGGTTAAAAAGAATGTGGGGTCCATCCATTTCACAACCCCTTTTAAGACCACCTTTATAATAAGACCACTTAAGTTTTAGCAGAATATCTTACACTACTGTGTAAGTACCATACAATAAAATCTATAAGGGTTCAGCAACCCTTAATTTGCTGAAATAATAGGTTCTAGCACGCACATGTACATATACATACCTGTGCTAAGCAGCTAATATACTAATATACTAAGTACCAGACTATTAATATTTTTATTACAATGAAACCTGTCTTGAGAGACCACTGCCATGTGTGATCACCTGTCTTGAAAGACCACATACTTCTAACAAAAGGTCCCACATTTCAGCACAATTGAACCTGTCACCAAAAGCGACCTGTCTTGAGGGACCATATTTCTATGGCCAAAATGGGGTGGTCTTTCAAGACAGGTTCTACTGTTCTGGTATTGTCTGCTGACTGTAATTCCCCAGTACCTGGCCTGGTCGTCATGCAGGATCTCAATAGCCTTCTCGTATATCGGCCTGGTATGTGTGACCCCATACAACTCAGCTGCTCGCTTGATGTAAATGTTGAACATCTGCAAACCAACAACAGCATCTTCCTACTATGCAACATTTGCTTCAACATATTGTCTCAGATCCATGATGTGGCATGAAAAACACCTAAATCTATATCAACACATTTCCGTAAGCCTACTTGCGCTTTGGATTTGATGTTTGCATCCCTAGGAAAGGGTTTCGATTCGAGAAAGCGAAATCCTAATTTTTACTTTCATAGCTTTATAACTAACAATGTTGAGTTTTTTTATACAGTCAAGCCTCTAGACCATCTGTATATAAAGACCAAGTGCTTATAAAGACCACCTTTTACAAGTCCCTAGTGGTATACTTTCCATGTTATTAAGCCTATGTATAAAGACCACCTGTGTATGAGGACTATATTTTGTTGATCCCTAGCATCGTCTTTATCCAGTAGTCCCTCTCTTACTAGCCACTCCCAACAGAGGGCACCCTCTCTAATAAGGCGATAAATCTTTTCCGCTACTAGTGATTTTTTATGAAACTGGTTCCCTGATATATACCTCGTATTGTTCCTCAGGCAGCACGGCGCTGGTGGCTCTGTCATAGACTGCCATAGCGTGGCGGGCCAGACCATGGTCTTCCTCCAGCTTGGCGTACAGCAGGTACAGGGCTGGACAAAAACAGTGACATGGTAAAGAGGATGCGAATACAGGGATGATTCCACTAACATGGGATAATATGGGGCTGGACAAAATTGGATGAAAAACAATTTGAAAAAACAGTTTGATATATTACACCACTAGACAAAAAACCAGTAACAAGGTAAGGTATAGCATGTTTAACAAAAACAGTAACAGGATAATACAGAGATGATCCCACTTATATGAGAATATGGGGCTAGACACAAGCAATAACAAAAGATATTACAGCGCTGGGCAAAAACAATAACATGGGATAATATAACGATGATCCCGGTAAAATTGGATGATACAGGGCTGGACAAACACAGTAACGTGGGATAATACAGGGCGGGACAAAAACCCTGATAATAGCACAGGGAGTTATTTTGAGAAATCGGAAAATAGAATAGGGCAGAAGTTTGCAGAAACACTACAATACGCATTTGCTTAAGTTGTTATTCTATATATCTAGCTGGCTGAAACACTGCCAATATTTACCCTGAATGACACCACTGCCAGGCCCTACCCTTGAAATATGAGCTGTCACTCCAGACGCAAGCATAAAGAATTATACCACCTACAGTGACCTGTGACCTGTTAGAAACAGAGATACACACATCTCTCCTAGCTTTGATGACAGATGAATATCCTAACACGGAAAAAGTGACCAACTAACAATTTCCATTTGCTTGACATTACATGGAGAGCAGCCCATCTGCAAGATGCAGACGTCTTGGCAAAAATTTTAACCCCTACCTTTGGCATATTTAGGTGGACACCCATCCACGCACTGCTCAAACAGATCCCGGGCCCGTTCCAGTTTCTTCCCTCCCTGCAAAAATTATCAGCCAAATGTAAACAATCGCGTCAGATTTACAAAAAATTTTCTTATCACAAAACCTGTCTTAAGTCTAGTGATCAGCATAAGATTAATAGCAATCCTTGTAACGATGCATGTTTTTTTGTGCTTCTAACAACTACTTAGAACTGTCGATATTAGGATGGTCTAATTTCTGGCAATTTCTGAGATGCACACCAGGTATGATAAATGAGTTGATATATGTCATGTTTATGTGTAAGCTTTTATGCTATGTTACGCTATGTTACTTCGTACTTATACAGCACCAAAATCCGAAATCTCATTCATTCAGAGGCATTTTACATTGAATAACTATCTACTAGTAGCAGCTGATAGTTATAATTGTGTCAATTGATTATTTTAAAATACACGGCGAAATAAGTGGTTTTTTTTTAATAAAGTTTTGAATTTGACCAGTGTAAGTGATGGGTCTCTTAATTGCAGTAGGCTATGTTGCTAGTGCCAGTAAAAGTGACCCTCCTATCATGCAATGTTTTACACAAACAAATTTAATTAATACTTACGTATCGGTCAATGAATTTCGTGAGGTACGTGTTCCAGATGTCGTACACATTTGGCCATTTGAAGAGTGCAATCCCCTTCTCATAGGCCTATATGACAAGGAGAAGCAATGTACAGGTATTGTATATACAGACACGAGCATATGTATAAAGTGTAACATATAATTCCAAGGTTTTGCATGAGCCTGTTCAAGTGTGAATCATTTCATACAAAGAAGTACAGTGGAACCTGTCTTGTCTTGTAACAAGTGGTCTTAAGTTCAGGGATATTGAAATGTAGCTCCCACCAGAAATGTGTCTAGTCTTTCAAGACAGGTGGTCTCTCATGCCAGCAGTCTGGCAAGACAGGTTTTTGCTGTATACAATATACATGATGCATAAATATTAACCCAAAGTGTCTTAAAAGTGGACACAGTGCTGCCTATTTCAGGACGCCTATTTCACAACCCTAAGAAATTTAGAATACTCTGGTTACTTTCTGGTAATTTTCTCATACATATTCATGAGACAATGACCAGTCATTATCAGCAGGGTGTTGCGATTATACGGTATATTCGTATTAACCAGTTGTGACCTGTACGGTGTTATGAAAAGATCCCCGAGAGCAAACGCCACCAAACGCCTTACCTTGAATGCTTCCTCGAAGTAATTGCTCTCCTCTAGGAACATGCCATAGTTTATGATAATCTGCGGGGTAGCTATCCGTAGCTCAATAATCCGATCATACACAGCTTTGCAGGACTGACACAGAAAATATATAACATATATACTGGGATACATATTACATGAAACTATATAAAGTGCATCGGTTCAGTATACAATGTCCAGTTTGCTGTAGCTTTCATGTCAACACATGCCAACACTTTACACAGTGATGCCTATATGTAAAGGCTCCCAACTTAGGGACCAACGACCAATGGTCCTTATAAACAACTGGTCTGTACGTATGTTTTGACAAGGCCCAAGTGCTTAAAAATAGTTTAATATAAAATACTGTGGTCCCTGCGATTTAAGACCACCCATTCAGACAGCAAAATATGGTCTTAAATTGAAGGTGGTCTTAAAATAGAGGAATATTTATACTGAAAATATACAAGTGGGGCCACTGATATCCGCTCTTAAAATGCAGGGAATTGTTAAATAGAGGGGTCTTAAATCGCAGGGACCACTGTAGTATTACCTTAACTTTTCTTTTTTCACCAGAGTTTCGGGAACTTTGACTTATAAAAGTCAAATTCTTAGCCAATCACACTGCTCGGACTTATGCTACAACTTAAGTATTTTCAAGAACTGCCCCATTAAGTGTACAGTAGTCCCCTTCTAATGAGGACACCCCTTCTGCCAAACAATTCTGTCTTTGATGGAATTTATTAAATGTTCACACCAGCACAAAGTCTTCGAAAGTTCGTAGCTTTCGACCCGTAATGTCCGGCCTTCTTCACCAAACTGAAGCTTCCGTGTCGTCACGTGACTCCTGGTTATCAGAGAAGTCACTAGTGTCACGTGACAACTACAGCTGGCGTGTCCTTTGGTGAGAAGGAGTATTACGCTCAGACTTACTTGCTGCCAAGAATTTGTGTCCTTTCTAGAGGGAACTCCTCTCCACAGTGTCCTCTAAGATAGCGCCAACTGTATCTAATAGCCCACCAACCCTGCCCAAACAGTTACACTTAAACAAGCAGCCACCTTGAATGTTCCGAAGCTCTCCTCCAGATCTGCATACATGGACCACACCTTGAGGGACTTGTATAACCTCATCTGTACCACTTCACTCTGACAGAGAAACACAGAAACATGTCAACAGATGCCACACTACATTACTCATATAACAACTGTTAGTTTATTTGCTGAGCATTCCTCAATAAGAAGAGCTTCGTGCATCTTAAGGTCTCCTTTGACTGGATGCAAATGCTCATAATTTTCTTAGCACAATCTACCCTGGTAATGATACTGTTACAATCTGAATAGATTCACAGAGGCGAGCCTGGATGTAACACAGCACACGCACGAGTGATTGTTTAGAATTTGACAGAGTATCTATTTTGTTTGTTGTTTGGTCGTGCTGATCCAAATAAAAACCCAATACATTGATAAAGTGATTTTTTTTTTCAGTTTAAATGTAAATGACCATAAATGGTTTAATATAAATTTTCAAATTACTGGTAATATATGTACTCTTAATGTGCAAGTGACAGGGGCCAGTTTCTTTAGTCCACTAATGATTTAAGCAAGGAAAAGACAATGGTTGCCAAAGGTGATTAGTGTCAGAGTGGATTTCTAGACATTCTACATTTATCCAGAAACTGGTCACTAGTTATCTAATTCACATTATCTCTCTACATACTCATGCTAGGCTCAACTCAGAATTAGGCAGACCACTTTCCAACCACAGAAATTCACATAATTTACCATACAGTAATCCCTCTTTAAAAAGGCCACCCTATTTACCAAGAAACTGTGGCCATATTAGAGAGGTGGCCTTTGGTGAGAGGGAGAAGTAAATACATTGATAGTAGTAGCGGAAAAGATTCATGGCCTTATTAGAGAGGGTGACCTCTGTTGAGGGTGGCCACTAAGAGAGGGACTACTGTATATATTTATCATAAATAATAAGGCTACACCTCTCTAATATGGCCACATTTTCTTGGTAAATAGGGTGGCCTTTTTAAAGAGGAATTACTGTATAGCATATTAAGTGAATTTCTGTGGTTGGAAAGTGGCGTAATTCTGAGTTGAGCCTAGCGTGAGTATATTGTATGTAAAGAGATAATGTGTATTAGATCACTTGTGGCCAGTTTCTGGATAAATGTAGAATGTCTACTTCCGAGTTATTCTAGGGATTATACGCAGTACTTACTGTGTCATGATAGTCTACTTTCCTAGCAGGTGGGGTGGCCGCCTTCTGCATCAGCTTCAGCGCCTCGTCATAGTTCCTGGCAAGAAATCGAAAGGTTATCACAATGTGCTGACAGGTATAAACTGCTTACATTGAAATCCACAGGCTCGTAAAAACTATCAGAATTAAAGGTTGCCCGTGTGCTGCTGTCATTAGCACTTTATCAGCTGAATGGGAGACATATTTCATAGCTACACAAAAGGTAGACTTGTAATGGCCACTATTAAGGGCTGTCAAACTGAAACGATAAAATACTATATTTAGCTGGTGTTTCAGCATGTTTAAAGTTTAACAACTGCCATTTTATCCAATGACATGTGGATGGTTTGGAGTTTCTTATATGGTTCAAATTGTATTTGACCTGCTTGCTCATTGCAGTGTGCACAACACATGAATATGGATAATGGTAATGCTGAATGAAATCCATGTTTGGTCAATACTGTACAATGGCTCCCCACATAGGAAATAAGACCACCCCAGAATTAAGACCACTTGTTGGGTAACCGAAAGAATTAAGACCACGTTGACCTCAATCATGAATGAAGTCTTTAACTGTGGGTTTCACTGTACTAGAGCCCAGTGTACAATTACATACTCGTGTCTGATCTCCATCTCCGCCCACTCGCACCAGACTGAGGCCAGGTCGTCAACCTGTCTGTACTCCACCTTGCAGGCCTTGTCATATATAATACGTGCCTGGAAATAACGGCAGGACCAAGATAGTAACTTCACAGAAATGTGTTACGGTCCAAGGCAGGTTTTCAGCTGTGAAGAAACCAAAGTCCATGATCTCATAACCAATGAATAATTCTATACCAGCAAGTGTATCGATTGACTCTTAACTATAACTGATGTACACAAAGTAATATAAGTCCATGATATAATGAGGCCCAATTTTTTGTTGTGCTCTATGAGTAGTAGTTTCTGAGTTATAGGCGGACTTAATTTCCAATAAATGCTCCAAATGTCCTTGATGGCTGATAAGTCAAAAGTATTCGGTTTACACTGCATTCCACAATACTAATAGCCAAATCTCAATCTTTGGTGCTCCGAGATATAATAGTATTAAAGCCAGAAATAAACTGTAACTTTGAATCCATCTGGCACTGATTAAATTCATTCTGTTTAACTTTAATCGGTTTAACTTTAAGATAAAATGCGAATCTGGGGTCTTTCGACCCTCACACATCACTACACTTTACAATTTGATTATTTGTTAGAAATGGTCTCAGAGAAGTAGCCACAATTTTCTCAAGATATTCTCGAAAATTGTCAAGTCGACTTAAGTTCACTGATCTCCATGACAACTAGTCTTTTCCATCTTTTAGAGGTTTTTGAAGAAATGGACTCAAATTCACTGAGTGCCATGACAAACCATTATCCTTTCTGGGTTTAAGACAAACTTTTGTACACAAGATTTATTAAGAAACAGGTCCCCCAAGGATCCAGTAACTTACGTCCTCTATCTGTGAGGCTTCCTCGTAAAACTTGGCAAAGGCCACCCAGAGTGTGAACAGCTTCCCCGAGGCCAGCTTCGGGTCCACGGTTTGTACGGCCTCTGTATAGGTGTCGATTATCTATCGGATAAATGGTATATTAACATTGAAATATTTTAAAAACAAATTCTGACATGCAGAGATTTCTTTGCATAAAAGCAACATCTATAACCTGTACAGTGGGACCTAGCCTTAAGACCACCCCCAAAACAAGACCATTTCTTGAATGTTGGAGCAATATTTATACACCAATGCTATACAGTAGAACCTGTCTTGAAAGACCACCCCATTGGCCATAAAAATGTGGTCTCTCAAGACAGGTGGTCTTTGGTGGCAGGTTCAATTACATTGAAATGTGGGACCTTCTGCCAGGAATATCTGGTCTTTCAAGACAGGTGGTCTTTCGTGGCAGTGGTCTCTCATGACAGGTTCTACTGTATCATTTAAGCACTATGACCACCACAGAGATAAGACCACTTTGAGATCAAACATAGGTGGTCTCGATTCTTGGTTTCTTCTGTGGCAGCATGTGTACACTTCAAAGCTATGCTTATCAGAATCTCATACCCTCACACTGCTGGAATTTCTTGTCATAATTGATATATAAAACATCCTATGTTAACCATGTTATACAGTGATCCCTATCTTAGTGGCCACACTCAAAACAGGCCATCATCTCTAATACATGTAATAAGGCCATAAATCTTTGTTGCTGATACTTTCAATGAACTTAGTTCTTCTTTTCACAAAAGGCCACCTCTCTAATGTGACCACTATTTCTTGGCAGATATGGTGGCCTTATGTGAGAGGGACTACTGTAGTAAAATGCAGTAATTCTGTTCTAATTTCAGGTAATTTGCCCCCCACCCAACCTCCCACTCCCCAAGATGGACAGGTATGCCACTGAATAGTTTGTTCTCTCTGGGCAACTCAAAACACCAGTGTTCAAAACTTTTTTCTTTATATCAAAATTTCTTTTTAACGAGGGATTCAACATACACAAACTTACTAGTATTTTAAAGGTTACCTCGCCATGCAGGGGAGCGCCAGAGGGCAGGCTTGCATGTGGCTGATTCATTGAGTCCAAATCTTTACCTGTCACAAAATGTTGCAATACAAAAAAGATAAGCTAGCCTTCCCCCTAGCATGTGTACATTAGGATGCCAAACTAAATGTTATATGTCACACAGAGTAGCACCCACCTCTCGCGGTTTCCCTTCATACAGCTTCACTCGTTTATGCCACTCATGAACATTGTGTGGATTTTGCCGCAGTAGGACACTGGAACCAGACATTATGGTCGGGCAAAGAGAACGCCAAATAAATGAATAAATAAATCCATCTTACAGGGGTATTTCATGACCAGAGTGGCTGGGTCATTTCGCTATTAGACGGCTAGGGGTCCGTGGCCAGGAGCCACGGCATAGGGTTACGACTTGACGCCGAATTAGGTGATGAATATAATGAACAGTCATAAGCTATGTAGAAGAAATTTCCACCCATCAGGGTCTGAGTCCAGTTCCTGGAAAAATCTTAAGTCCATACCCATAACATATAACATTTGTGTATAATGGGACTTAAGTTCAATCTCCTTGACCAGCATTGTCCTTTCCATGCTTAATATCACTAGTGAACCCGTCCCTGGCTTCCAGAGAAAAATAAATTACTACAGGTACCCTTTAAGCCTCTTATTCACCTTGTCACCCATTGCCTTTCCCACACTCAGGATTATTGTCAGACTTTTCACACATGGTCACTGAGTGATATATACTGTTAATGCTCCATAAAATAAAGATCCACTGGCGTCACTTTGGTATTGGGATTCATGAACAAGAGGCCCAAGGGCCTTGACGCTCTGCTAGGTCACTTGCTAGTTTAAGAATACCAAAAATGTAAAAACTTAGGACTACGATTAGCCGTTTCCGTGATACAACATGTACAAGGTCGGTGAAA
>JAAUYG010126846.1_pt1 | contig 13161 bp, 8 predicted proteins | sample 7278091 | NCBI WGS metagenome assembly JAAUYG01 (sample SAMN14350201, study PRJNA611818) | marine sediment metagenome | isolation source: surface marine sediment (0.6m) | place: French Polynesia: Moorea | collected 2018-08
ACACTGTCATTTTGCGGCCCCGACAATTTCGAGCTCTGGCTTTCGGGACACTGTACTGAGTCTGCCTCCAACAGACGTCGTAGCTGGTTATCACAAACAATACCCTAGGCCTAGTACTTCCTATCGGACCACCTCCCCCAATTTACATTACAGAGTATCACACATTATCGGGATAGCTTGGTGAACCTATTTGGCCCTACAGTGTCCCACTGCGGGATCGTGGGACAAGCCTAACTGCCTACCCCGTGGTTTCTCTGACCTTTCGGGCTATCTCCTACACTCCCGATATTTACTCTAGACCAAAATGAAGGCATGAACAGTGGCTGTGACACTACAATAGTAACATATGGCCTAAACTGGCTGCATTACGGAATATAAGGCTTTGAAATCTTGGTGACCTTGAGTTTGACCTTTCAAGCTTACTCAAGGTCAAATTAAAAGGTGCCATTGGACTCGCCATATATGGTTTCCTATTGATGTTTAAAAGTAACATAGAGCCTAACTAGGCTCTTTTGCGAGATATAAGGCTTCAAAATGTGGGTGACCTTGAATTTGACCTTTTAAAGTCACTCAAGGTCAAATGTGAAGTGCCATTGGACTTTCCATATATGGTTTCCTATTGATGTTTAATTAGTAACATAGGGCCTAACTAGGCTCCTTTGCAAGATATAAGCCTTCCAAATGTGGGTGACCTTGCATTTGACCTTTCAAGGTCACTCAAGGTCAAATCCAATAGCACAGTTGGACTCCCCAGACATGACTTCCTATTAGTGTATAACAGTAACTACATGTCTAACTCGCACCGTTTAGGTTATAACCACTCAAAAAATGTTCTCCTATCTCTTACATTAGGGCCAAATTCTGGACCCCCCACAACCACCCTTGCCCCTGAGGCAATTTTTCTCAAAATCTAATCATTTCTTCCCTTGGTCAGAGGGAAGGCTGCCACCAAAAATTAAATTGATTGGTCAAAGAGTTTTTGAGATATCTTGTTAACAGACATACACACGGACCGATACACAAAGTGATCGCAATAAACCCATAGAAAAACCCATGCATGGCGGGGTTTAATTACATCATAGAATGGCTAGAACCGTGGTACCTCTACCAGGATCAATACCAAATTATTGAACACAGGCTGGTGTCATAAAATGAAATGGGTTTTATGTGTCCATGGAATAATAAATGTAATTTATATAAAAAAAAAGATTTTTTGTTATTTTTAAAAAATAATACAGATTACATAATATATCAACATAATATATCACATATATGTTACATATCCTGTCATATGTTTTATTCAAAGTAATTTTTGTTGGGAAATAATTGTCTGAGCCGTATTTCAAGGAAAAAAGAGTGTTTCTCACGTATGCCGTATCCTCTGAGTACCAAAATCCTTTTCAGTTCTAGGTCTGGGAGTACATATTGCCCCCGAGTGCCATGTGTAACAGCAGCACTATTGGGATATTAATTTCCTGTCCTGAACTTAGCACTATTGGGGTATCTTGGGAAGCACTTTTCAGCTCTATTTTGACGCCAAATTTGGCTAACAGGGTAAACCGGTACCCCCAACCCCGACCCCGCCAGTTATTCGAACAAGAACACCAACACACCCTGTTACAACCGGTTTCACCAACGCATAATGTTACACCTGTAACATTATCGCGAAAGTGCAACATTATATGTGAAGCATACAATAGCATATTTTTGCCATTTTCCTTAATATGGCAGACTACCCTATGAGCTTGAAAATTTCAAAACGCTATATTATAACTCCTCTTGCAACATCATTTCCAAATTATTTCAAACGTATCTGAATTTTCATCTCAATCCCCCGTAATGGTCCTCGCAAAAATGGAGTGTTCGAGATTTGTGTCAATTTACATAGATGGGAAACTTTAAGCACATTTTACCATTATCGTCATTATCGTGGGCTTTTTATCTCGTGAAAGAGTACAGAAAACCCCCAAAGAAAACTGAATGTCTGTGTGCATGTTCCATATGAAATAGTAAATTGTAAACAGCTAGACGTACTTTTTCTTTTCTTCAAAAATGATATCTTGCATTTTACTCAAATCAGTTTGCGATTGATAATATCGCTCTCATTTACAAGACCCGTATGCCCTTTGCTGAATAAAGAAAATGCAGAGATATGCGGTCTTTATGTAACTGTATCATCTAATACTTACGGTGGCTGTAGTGTAGATCTTGCGCAAACACTTCCCTGTAGATCTCTGAGCAGATGAAGATGGCTTGTGAAGAGGATTCGCATAACAAACTGTTGCCTAACAACCCGTCGACGTCACAAAACCATGCTCGAAAGCAACCAATAGGGAGTAGAGCCTGGGAATGTGTATTGCCATGAGCACATGTAGTAAATATTATTTAAAAATAATATATAATAATACGTCTTTATCGGAGATCGATCAGCTTTCATTCTAATACATCGAAAATCAGTTGCATCATTTGCTAGTAGCAATGATTGGGTTCATACCGTACGGCTGCAACGGAAATTAACTCAGTACTTGGTTTCTGTACTGTACGTGTAATACCAATATATCAATGAAGTTTATAGTTTTAATAACTGTAAAATTGCCACATTGGCGTGTGGTTTCTTCAATAAGACATGACTTCAAGCAAAGACGATACATACATCCGTGTATTATCTTTGCTTCAAATAGCCCTGAGTTCCTGTTTACGGGTGTAACATACTAGGTAGTTGGCGTAGCTTTCCGGAGGGGTAAAACAAAAGGGGCGTCCACGGCTAGACTTCAAGTAGATTTTGTTAGCACTACATTCAATAAGGTCAGCCCGTTCCAAAAATACATCTTCGCACATTTGACAAGATATTTATATTTCTACTAGCCTAGGCCTCCATATGCACCTGTCAGACTTTTGTGGATAGAGCATTGCAACGTTACATTTATCTTGAAGCCTGATTTTTGTATGTTTAGGGGGCCTACCATTATTCTCAATTACTTCCCAGTACAGAAATAACAGTGATAGTGAATAACAGTTATAGTGAAGACCGAAGGCTTAAACTGGGGTAATATAAAAGTTGTGGTGAGCATGATCAATCAGTTACTTTGACAATTAATCTTGCCAATATGCGCAAATTTGAGCTGTCTACTTGCATTCCTGTATGCTTCATCAATGCGTGTGAAAAAAAAAGACCACAAATATCTACCCATGGTTTTGACGATACACTGACTCACACGTTACGTATGTACGCCCGGGCCTATACGGTTGGTTCTCCCTAAAACCCTAACAACGTTGTTTACATGTAGAGATGCCCTATCACCTCTGCTGAAATTTTTAGGCTGTAACATTTAGTCCATGTTGGCTTTAATTTAGTGCAGTTGAAGTAATGTTAACTTTGTTTAACAGTTCTCCGCAGGAAATGTAAGAGTCAAATGATTCCATGTTTAACCATAACATGCTGCTAGGGTATCAGCAGTATAAATAACAGTGGTCCCTGTATTTTAAGACCACCCTTCAGCCATAAAAATATGGTCTTAATTTGGAGGTGGTCTTAAAATGGAGGGGCAGGCCTATTTATATTTAACATATAAGAATGGTGTCACTCATAGCTGGTCTTACAATCAAGGGAATTGTTAAATGGAGGGGTCTTAAATCGCAGGGACCACTGCAAAAGGTTGTGTGCTTTCTCGAGCATGTTGACAATACGCCACACAATAACCGGCCAAACATACTAACATTGGTGTCTGGGGGACACCACTCATCCTTTTGAGCTAGTGGCTCAGTGACGGCCCAGCTTGACCCTATACGTTCGCTCTGCATCCGTCAATTAACTGGCAGGCATTTAGATCAGACCCGTAATTGAACAACTTAAATAGCAGTAGGTCAGTTGAGACAGAGCAGTGACAGGCCTTTGGAAAGTCCGTTACAGCCGCTGCCTTTTCGAAAGTTATAACGCCAAAATAAAGTTATAACATTTTTTTTTTGCAATTTTCATGCATGGACACCAAGGAAGAATACATGTACCTCGTGTAATTAGCTACCCAGCATGAATTTGAATGAATGAATGAATGAATGAATGAATGAATGAATGAATGAATGAATGAATGAATGAATGAAACAAATAAACAGACAAATAAATACTAATTGACGGTCTAATTAATTAAAACAATTCGGCATTCATGTCCATTCCGAACGCCTGCTGTTGTATGCTGCCAGCGGACATTTTCAAAATATTCTGGAAGATCGTGAGCAAGAACTCCCTCAAATCTTAGATATGCATGGTATTCCTGAGCTGTAGTTCATTTTTAGCTCTTCTTAACTCGGTCACGTAGAGATAATGGAATTCTGGAGCCCTACGTCGTGCATGTGTGGTTCAGTCGTCGGATAGTCCGTTTCGTTTTTTTCTTCCATGAATTAATGCTAAAGGTCACAGAAAGCGTTCGGTCCACCTTATATCTTCAGAAAATTTTCAGTTTTTCAAATTCAATTTTATTTATTAAAAAAAATGAATTTTCTTATTTCTTAACACGGCAGTCCTGGTAACAGTGTTCCAAGTTTACCCTTTTTACCCCTCAAGCCATCACCATGATGTTTGACAGACTCCCGGTGAGCCCAGATGACTAATATCGGTTCAGTAAGGAAGCACACTTTTATGGGACATCCCGTTGTGACATTATGTACATTTTAGGTTTGTCAGGCCAAAGTCAGGTAAAAAGGGTGACACACTGTTACCCCGAGCAGATGATATAACTTTAACAACCCCCCCCCCCCCTCTCTCTCTCTCTCTCTCTCTCTCTCTCTCTCTCTCTCTCTCGATGGCTAGAAAATAAATGGAGCCGTTAAGATTTTAATAAATCGGTTCTACATAACATCATTATACATTATAACTTAGCTACAAAATGCTTACTGTACTAAATGAATGACGTGTAAAGGGGACTTCAAATAATATATTAATGTAGTTTTTATAATTGTTTTCTAGTGTAAAGGCTGCAAAATATACACTCAAATGGATGGATGATGGATACCTGGTTAGGCTGAAGACTCGGGAAGCATTATTGCTCCCACTCAGCTCCCACTGATGAGCAAACAGACCACCGTTGTTTGAGATTATTTTAGTGTGAAATTGTTGCAAGTAAAAACCCTTTTTTATCAAATCTTTTCGGTTGCCTCATCGGGCTGGTTTTAAGGCAATTCTGTTGACAGTTTAAAGATGAGAATGCGCAGATACGGGGGGCACTCGGAACACGTATTCACGCCAGTCGAGTGGTCTTTAGAGTCTGGCGTCAGGCCAAAGGATTCGCTAACTGCGCGTTTCTCAATGATGAGGCAAGCACGTGAGGTCATGACCTTTCTTCGCTATTGCTTGCGAGCGACGAGCGATGAAAACAAAATGTAAGATTAGTTTTGCAATTAAAAGTACATAAACCACATATTCGGTGATATCGCATTTTTTAATCATTGCAACGGCTTGCAACTAACGTACGTATAAATGCCTGTGAATATTAATCATTCGGGCATGCGGATCTAATTTGTTTGTGTCAAAAATTCATTCTTCATTCATTTTTTTCGTTATTTTCTATGTATTCAACTTGGGCATACAGCTACAGACTCGTACCCATATGAAACTTTTAGTTAATTCCTTTAAAAACAAAAAGGCAATTTAGACACTTCTTGGCATAAATTGATGGCACGGTCAAACAAAACCCGGTATGTCCATATGACTCGGCTTGTGAGGGTGGGGGGTGGAGGGGTGGCGTGGGGTCTGTCGCAAGGTTTGACCTGTCATAGGGCATTGGATACCTGTCAACATTTGGATGGTGCTGAGCTCAGTTCAATCCAGGCACCGTTTCTTTCTGCATGCAGTAAAACAACAGGCGAAGGAACTAGAAGCGTGAATTTGGCAGTTGTTTGCCGATGCATCAGGACAAAAGAAATATGCATTGTGCGTGCCGAGAAGGAAAATACAGTGCTTTTTATGAAGCAAGGCCTCGATTTGTGCGCGACAACAAGCATTTGTGAACGGGCGGCTCATGCAGGGCATCCAACCGCTTTAAGCCTTGCAGGCTACAATTGGTAGTCTTCATGAAACAGCTAAAAGGACACGGGGATATATCAGCATATACATGTATATTCGCAGAGGAGTTTTCGGGCGTTCAGGTGCGGAGGGTGGACTTAAAAATGCTGACACACGGAAACCGCACAAATGTCCTCTGCCCGGTGCACGGAAGGAGCAAAGCGAAGGCAAGCCCGTCATGACAGGGTAAATCATATGCAGCAGCCAGCCAGCCCTTTTTACCCTGAACAAAATAGTTTTCGAGGAATTCTCTCGCCAGGAGGAGGGAGAGGAGGAAGGGAGGTTAACTCAATAGCCGCTGGAACAAAAAATGCGTATGAAGTATTGGACGCCTGCAAATAACACAACAATAACCGTACCTCGGCTGACATTTTGAAGATTTTTTTTTTTTTTTTTTTTGCTTTGCATTTTTGATTTGGAGGTATGAGCTTGGCAAAATTACAAGAATATCAAAAGCTCAATAGCTGCGGTTTTCTAGATATTGCGCATAGCATAAGAAAGCAACCAGCTCTCAATGTTGGATAGGGTCAAACCGTTGGGAGCTCTGGTGACAAAATGCAATTGACATGTCATCAGCTGTCTAAAATTCTCTCCAGTATTCCGAGTTTAGTCATGAGGTACATATGGACAGGATTTTTAATTTGAACCGTAGACATTAGTTGTGCGACTCAATTCTCAGGATACGGATACTCTCTTCAAGTAATCCTTTAAAGGAAATCCGTGGTCAGCTGGCTTCCCAACCACTTGGAAATATGGGGGATTCCTCTCTGCAGACGTTGATGACGTCATTTCTGGTGATGTCACTGTTCTCGCAAGGTAAGTCCTAAGAACCATCACTTCAAAAAACGAGGATTCTTTCGCATATAAATTGTGTATATATTTTTAAAAAATGTGAATAGTAATTTTCCACCTGACAGCAAAATTTTGCCAGTATGACGGTCTGTGGTCAACGAAGTGGTACAGATATAACCCTAAGCCAACACGCAAAAACATGTCCTAAAGATCGTTTGAATGTTTACTATTAAAAAAGTAATGTTTATAGACTTTTTACTTTTGTAATTTTTCTAGGTTTGGAGCATGGCTGCAGTAAACATATATGTCAGTATCTTTGCGTGATCGTATGATTTGTGAACCATAAAAAATCGACATGAGGGTGTACACTGAAAGGTTTACTGAATTATTTCTTCTGTCCGTCTTTCTGTGTTTTCTTTGCTGGTTCCTTCTTCCGTTTGTTTGTTGGTTCAGTTCTCTCCCATTTTCTCTTCCCTCCCCCCCCCATGTTTACGTGTCGTTCGACATTCACAGCTATATATATATATGACTTTTAGCGGACAGTATAACATCTATTTATTTACTGCGTAATAATATTTCAAAATTTTCCCACAACAGAACTAAATATTTTTGAGTCAATTTTTCTACATTTCAAACACGGCCGGTTTCATTCTCCTCTTGTTTCTTTTCTTTTCTTTTTTTCATTTCTTCTTTCTTTTTCTTTCTTTCTTTTTTCTCTTTTCTTTACTTTCTCTCTTTCTACTTTCTTTTCCTTCCTTCCTTCCTTCCTTCTTTCCTCCTTCCTTCCTTTGTTACTTGCTCGTTTTCTTATTTACTTTTATGATTTTTTTTACTGTTCCCTTTCTATCTTTCTTTTCTTTTCTTTTTTTCTTTTGTTGACCCCAAAACATTTTACGCTCCCAGCGCTCTTTGATATCTTGCCGTGCAAACATTTCCCACCCAGCGTGACACATAGGGCTCTCTTACTACTTTTTTTTTAAACTTTTTTTTCCCTTGGGTCTATGCCTCTAGAAAAGTTCTCCAGGGATATTAACCCATAGCCTGCAGAGGACGAACAGCATTAGGGACAAACATCTCCTATTACCTTTTATCGCCCTCGAGGTGGGTGACTTTTCGGTGAGAAAAGGCGCTTTCGACGCTGTTTAACGAAGGCGCACCCCCAACACAACAAGCAGGACCTATTTGGATATTGTTCACCGTGTCTTTCATTTTGCCGTTAGTTACGGGACCTTATTTAGGACAGGCTATTGTACAAGGGAAATGAACAACAGAAACCGGCCCGGTTCACAAGGACTAGGGCCCATTCATTGGGCCCATCGCTTTGTGTTTGTTCATCAGAAAAAAGCAGGGCCGTATATAGGTGCATCATAAGATATATGTTTTTTGGCAGTCTCACTTTTTTTAAGGTTCCAACATCTTCTTTAGCACAAGGGGAGAGTCCCTTACTCGCAGTCACTGACATACAGGTGCATGGGTAAAGCTTTCCGTCAAAGTGAATTGGTGGAAAAGTGCCCTACGAAATACACCCCTCCCCCCATCTCCATTTATGACGACTCTTTGGCTTCACGGATATAAAAGGTGTTCCAGTTGCACTCTAACGGTGTAAAGATGACTCATCCTATGCCTATAATGTACCAGTGATAGCATCTGGAGTCGTGCAGTATGATGTTATTGTAACTATCAAACTTTTTGGTTGCGATCGCGGTATTAGTAATAAAACCCGCGATTACTCCTTATATGCGTGGATTTTTATTAGATTTCCCATTGGTATAAAGACTGAGATAAGGGTCAAAAGAAATAAGCCGAGTGGGCGGCTGCTAGAACCTTTGAATTGAAGGTCATATAAAGTTAAATCGGATTAAATCGATTCTCAAAAAAAAAAATTGCTATTACATTTTGCTAGTTAGTACCCAATAGCAGTGCATGCCCAAATCAAGCTCTATTTTGAGATGTAATGCTTGGGAAAGCTCTGGTAGTAATATACTTCAGGAAACAGTTCATTACGTAATGCGCCATGTGATGCCGGGCGTTCGTGGACTGATTGCTGATTGCTATCTATTAGTTGCCATTTAAATAAAGTAACAGTAGTTCCTGTCCAGGCGGCAAACATCGGCTTAGCATTCATCTGAGGCGCTGTGTGACGTCCTATACTACTGTGGTCTTAAAATATGTAATCATAAACACAAGATCCTGGAACAGAATACCGATTGAAAGACGGTTTAAACAAGAAACAATGCCATTGAGCAAAAGAATGACGTATAGGTTGTAGTTCCGTTCGCCTCATGGGTTTACCGCAAAACCAATGCCCTTGGGCAAAACAATGACGTAGGTTGTAGCTCCGTTCACCTCATGGGTTTGTATTTTTTCCTTTTTTTTTGTTTTTGGGCACACGAAACTAATACAAGGCATGCGTAGTGAAAGAGAGAGAGAGAGAGAGAGAGAGAGAGAGAGCAAAGCCGTTCAGAAAGCCGACCCAAAATTCGAGCACACGTAGAATCTGGAGTGAACATTTTTGTATCTGAAATAGCTGCTACAACTTTTTATCTTGTTTCTAATACGGTGAAAAAGGCATTAACTTGTCTGACCTGATCCGTCTTCAGACCAGCACTAAATTTGCTTCCTTTGGCATGAACAGGCACCCATTGATAATAGGAAATATAAAAGATTTCGGAGGCTGCAAAATTATAACCTTCCACATAAATTATGGCATATCGTGTATTTTTAACAGAAAAAAAAGACACACCACATGCACCAAGCACCCACAAAAAGGCAGTGGTCATTGTGTGTAATAGAAACTTTTACAATTTTTGGTAAAATGGCAGTGCATGGCACAAGCTCTGACACCTGCAGCAGAGACACTAGTGACAAATACCTTCAACAATTTTCCCTTTCTGTAGTGACTATGGCAAACAAAAACCTTGATTTATGTTGTGTATGCTCGGTGCGAAATATGTCATTATGCGTTTTAATTTATTGTGTTGCTGCCCCATATAACAGAAATGCCCAACGTAAGAGCAGAGAAGCCATCCGCAGAAGATAATACATTCAAAGGTGAATTATAAATAATGATAAATGCTTATGTGAAGCTGTCGTCAAGGTCAAAGCAGAACAGGCATGCAAATGTAACAGTCTAGCGCTGGGTTCCTGACAGTGAGGTTGACACCCGTCGAAGGCTTTATGAAACTCAAGATTGATCTTTGGCATGAATGAGATGTCTCGCTCATTCATGGCTGTCGTGTCGTCATTTGTCCCGTCCTGTCATCTGTCATCTGCAGCGTAGGCAAAGGCAAGTGACGTGACATGGGAGTCCCAGTGGGTCGCAGATTTCATACGCATAATGCATTAAGTTGTCACCCAAATCGGAGACTTTTTATATAAAATTATAAAAGAGAGGCAAGAGGGAGAGAGAGAGAGAGAGAGAGAGAGAGAGAGAGAGAGAGAGAGAGAGAGAGAGAGAATAAAAAAGAGGAGGGGGAAGAAGAAGAAGAAGAAGAAGAAGAAGAAGAAGAAGAAGAAGAAGAAGAAGAAGAAGAAGAAGAAGAACAACAACAACAACAACAACAACAACAACAAGAAAAAGAAGAAAAGAAAAGGAAGAAAGTGAGACGATCAGTCCCCCGATAAATATCGGTTAATACATGCCTTAAATATTTCACACAGATATCTGGTATCAGTGTCTTCCCAGGAGATACTCCGAATGTAGAAAGCAGCAGACGAATGGTAAACAAAAATATTATAGGTGTGCGGCTGGGAGCATGCTGCATGTGGAGACACCTTGTTGACGAAAGGTCTTTGCTGACGATATCCTCTGGGGAGATTTCAACTCACCTAACACCAAACTGAAAGCACCCCCCCCCCCTCCCCGGATATACCTCCTCGAACTTTCGCTCACAAACACCGTAATGTAACGTTCTTTTTGCTCCTCCTCCTCCCCTGTTCCTCCCCTCCTCTTCCTCTTTCTCCCCTTCTACTCCTCCCCTCCTCCTACTCCTCTTCCTCCCCTCCTCCTACTCCTCTTCCTCCCTTCTCTTTCTCTCCTCAACCTTCTCCTCCTCTACTACTACTACTACTACTACTACTACTACTACTACTACTACTACTACTACTACTACTACTACTACTACTACTACTGCTAATTACGTACCGCATTCCCTCAATGCATGTGATGCATTGCTAATGCAACAAGAAAGACCGCTGGGCAGCAGACAACCCCGCCCACTCACAAATTGTCTAAGTTGACATCCAGATAAACACACTACCGACTATTTACAGATCTGCACCACCAAGTTGAACTATATACACCACTTACAATCTAAATAACCTTAACTTTGACCTTTCAAAGGCATTGCATGTCAAATCTATTGATGCACTTGGGCTCTCCATAATCATTTCCGATTGGTGTCTAATATCAACCACATGCATGCCTATCTCCTACCTGTTATAAGGACCCTATAAACGATGACGTCACACAACTGCAGTATACTAAATAATTACTTTTTAGCAGTATAGAACTTGAACTTGAACTATCACTGGCCCAAAATTTCGGACCCACCAAACCTACCCCTATCTCAAGGCTATTTTTCTCAAAATCGAACTACTTCATCACTGGGTCAGAGGAATGATGCCCACCCAAAAATGGTGGTGATTGGTTAAATAATTTTCGAGATACTTTGTTAAATCGGAGAGAGACGGACACACAGACAGACGGACACACAGGCAAACAGACCATCACCAGAAACCCAGCAGAGCTGGCTAGGTTTAATTAACTACGTGTATATAAGGGTAAATTTGGGATCACTGGGGCGTTAATGTGACCTTTTGGACTTGCCACGGCATCGCAGAATAATTAATGGCTTCTGGGGAGTGACGTATGGTAATGAATGGGTAAATAATGAAGCGTGAGAGCTGACTGGGCCAAATGGGACAACCCCATTGAGACATGAAAAGGCGAACATTATTAGTAGCAGAGTAGATGTTCCATATCTGTACGAGTGATCTAATATCGTTGTAACAGCCAGTTCCAGCGCCACACAATCACACATTGACTTGTAAATGACCTAATGACCCCACGTGGCATCATCCGTGATGCAACATGTCATTTCCAAATGCAATGTGGTGGGGTTATCCTATGAACATGTACAGTGACAAAACGTAAAATCATCATCATCATCAACACTTGCAAACACTGCTTTGGAACAACAGATAATCTATACTCGTATGCCAATTAACTAGCATGTAATAGGGTTAGTGGCTAAAATGATTTAATCCACCTGTTTACATGGCATGGAAATCTTCATCTGAAAAACAGCTTATTCCGTTTTTGGGTCTGTTAGGCTTTATTTTTTTATGTATACTTATATTCAGAGAGATTAGTAGATCCGATCGCTCGTGATTTCGATAACTAGGCGACTGGTACACGTTTGAGTTCCGCACTTAATGATATGAGGTAGTTCGGCTCCACTCGGCAACCTTCGGGAAAAGTGCTCGGCTATAAACCGCTTTTGTATGTGACTTTTATTTCAGCAAACATGCCATATAAAACAAGGTACAAAAGTACAAAAAGAACAATGTAAAAACTATTAAGAAAGACTAACATTCAGTTATCACCAGTTCTAACCCATTACCACCTGGCGTAGCAGGATATGACGGATTCGAAAGCCATACAAAATCTTATATAAATGTGTGTTCATAGGCTAGAACTTAATGTTAACGAACACTAAACGACAGACTTGGGCAGCACATTCGCAGAATCAGACCTCTCCAAGAAGTTCGAAGTACACTTGCGTACGATTAAATGGTATGGGGATCGCTACAATATGCCGCCCATTTGCCCCAGATTAACCTTGCAGGGTTCCCATAGAAAAATGTCGCCAAAAATCCCTGGCTTTTCCCTGATTTTCCCTGACCTCGCGATAAATTCCTCTGACCTATTGTTACCACTGATCATGTTCAATGCCATCCAAACTACTAAATATTGAAACTCAAGTACAATTTATTGTCCTAATGGTAAAATATTAACTGTCAGAAACAAGTCAGCTTCACGAAAAGGTCATTTAGTAGCATGAATATGCATCTACGTCGGCTCAAAATGCTTCATCGGCTGCTCATTTAATGAGGAACATGCACCTGGGGACTGGTCTTAAAAAGCGATTTTAGTATGTTTGGCATCAAGGCCACTGCTATTTTGTTTGACAAAGTAATGGGGGGGGGGGTGAATCAGGCTTATAGTCGGCTTTCAACCACTCATGGTCATATCACCGACTGCAAGTTGGATTCGGTGGTGTATGTAGGTGTATGCGTGGTGATTTAATGTG
>JAAUYG010055543.1_pt1 | contig 13157 bp, 12 predicted proteins | sample 7278091 | NCBI WGS metagenome assembly JAAUYG01 (sample SAMN14350201, study PRJNA611818) | marine sediment metagenome | isolation source: surface marine sediment (0.6m) | place: French Polynesia: Moorea | collected 2018-08
AAGCACTCATGTTCCAAGGCAAAGTACTTTACTGGTAATATGAGTTTATGATACGTTTTAATGGATGTTAATACATGTACAATGTATACTATGTAGCTATACAAACAGAACCTGCACTAAACAGTTGCTTTACAGCCAGTGTCATATATGTCAAGGCATAATTTACTCACATTGAAACACGTCGGTGGAGGCAGCTTAGTGAGTAGCTCAGCAGCTGCCGGTGGTGGTGGAAACACTCCGCCTTTCACAGGGTGGGCCCCAGTGGCTACAGAAACAGAAATAATTAAACAGTAATATGCTGTTCTGCCAGTCCACCCTAGGGTAACACATCACATGTATGGGTAACATATCACATGTACGGTATTCTGTTGTTTTTTTTAACAATAATATTAAGTTAAAATTTCATAAACCAATAGACTTGAAGTTGTTGGCAAGCAAGCAGAAAAAGTTGTTCAAGTTCACACATGCACCAATACATGTAGATAAGCAAGCTGCCGTTGAAACTTATTTTTATACAGTAGTCCCTCTTTTAGTGGTCACTCTCTACAGAGGCCACCCTCTATAATGTAGCCACATATCTATACCCCTACTACTGTAAATACAGTCACTTCTCCCTCTCACCAAAGGCCCCATCTCTAATATGGCTATAATTTCTTGGCTAACAGGGTGATCTTATTGGAGGGGTACTACTGTACAATAAAAGATAGAAGCCTCAAAGCTGTCCTAAGTAGAAACTCGTTTGTATTAAAGCTATTGGCCTCTGGCTATTCTGGTATACCACTCACGGACAACAGCTCGTGGTTTGAACGGGACCATCTGTGAGACGTCTGGCTTAGGGTACTGTGGTTGTCCTGTATCTTCCTTGTCATCAACCACAACCATAGCACTGGCCGTCCCTGCTTCAGTGTGTGTGGCGGGGGCCAACTGCTTCACTTGATCCTACAGTGGGGAGAAAGAAGGCATAAGGTGATAGGTCAAAAACCTGCACTATGCATATACATGTAGACACAGGACTATCCCAAGTTATCTTTTTAGGTGTATTGCAGGGCACCTCGCAACTAACCTGCAACAGTGGTTAAACTTTGTAGATGATGGTATAATAGATGAGCTCTGTATGTATGTATGAAAACATTTAAGCATTTCTGGTGGTCATGTATTCTATACGTACGGTACATCCTGAATGCCCATACATGGTATTCGGTAATACATATACATTGGTACATTGATACATTGGTCCTGTCTACACATTTAGGCCTGATTTTCCAGAAAAATCTTCAGTCGAGAACTAAAGTTTACTAATGACCTTGACAACCTTTTCATGTCTAAGATTATTAATGGACTTTAATATTTTTAAGAAACTGTCCCCAAGAAAATTAACTCTGAGCCCCATTGCCACACTCCATTGATGTGTTTATCATCTGGGCCACTGGTTTCGCTAATTCGCCTAGACACTTGCCATGGAGTACCTTATATCCCAGAGCCTTGAGTTCACTTGTCGAGCAGGGCAGGAGTGACATATATTTGTAGCGGTCGATCAGAAGCGCAGTTTCCTTCTCTTCAGACTCCTGGCAAACCAGAACAACCAAATTTTGATACAAAACTATTGCTTTCTATGATAGGCATCCCATTGAGAAGTACATTCAGTCTACCAAGAAAACAGCGAGACATGATCACTGTCTGTAGACCTCATTATAACTATGATGAAAAGTTCTCTCACCAGGTTCTCTCTTTACCATATATACCTTTGTGAAACCTGTGCCTAGCACAGTTCATACATTTCATCATCATGTGCAACAAACAATAGAACGATAGCCAAAATATTAAGCTATTAATTTACTTACTTAACATTATATGTCTGTATGTGAAAGATCACTGTTCGGGAGACAAAGAGATGGCCGGTATAGCTGTACTATTGATTATTCCATCTGCTTTCATAAAAGCATTGGATTGAAAGACTTTAGTGGTCAACATATTATTGTAATATTTCACACTGTGAACAGAGAATACATGTGTGTTTTGTTCGGACTCAAGGTTACTGTACCTTGCCCAAGACCTGTGCTCTCCGCTTTTCCACTTTGACGATACTGGCAAGATCTCCCACTTCCGCCTCAAACTCCAGGTACTTGTTCCAGATATCTCTGTAACAAACAGCCAGTATACAGGTTGTATTACAGAGTGGACTGCTGGCCGTGGGACAATGTGTTCAAACATAACATGGGAAGGGCAAGAAAATGTAAATGCAGTTGAAGCCCACAGAATCAGCTATGGTCAGGGCCAAAGTGGTCTTAATTCTGAGGTTGTCTTAAGTTTGAAACACTATACTGGTAGCACTAGCGTGTAATGTTGTAATTGTCAGTCAATAGCACTTTATATCTGTTTTATTGTTGTATATGCCTATACTGAAGTTAAATAAAGTTTTATGCTTCTTCCTCTGCTTCATCCAATAAGTGGTCCTAATTCTGAGGTGGTCTTATTTCTGGGGTAGTCTTCGGCAAGGTTCCACTGCACTAACACAAGTCATTTAAATTCATTTTTAATTTTGCAGTAACCTCGACACTGCAGAGCCTTATAGTTCATGGCTAGTGTGATGTGGGCTTACTGTTGCTGGTCACTGGGCAGCTGGCCAGATGTCAGTACTCGCTCAAACAGCACTCGCGTGTTGTTATCCTCTGAAAAAACACAAAAAGAGACACATGCTGACTGTACAGGAAGATGGAATTGTATGTGACAAATAAAATACCGACTAAGACGCCAACTGCAAGTTAGCTTCCAAAAGAACATACTAGGTATGCCCAAAGCAAGCGCATACATGTAGCAACTGTAAACTCTAAAGTTAAGAAAACATATTCTCTTTCATAGTACCAGTGACTATACAGTATAACAGATCACGCTCTGAAACTTTCTAAAGAATCATGTTCTGAATATTCTACATAAAGGTAATTTGGTGGGACAAGGTAGTATATATGCGTTGATACTTACCATTTATATGGGACATATAATCAACGTAGGCACCGATGTACTCTGGGTTGTTGCCATATTTCTTCAAACCCAACTCAAAAATTTTAAATGCTACTGTTTTGTCCTGGAAGAGAGGAACAAACAATTATAAGGTATGCCCTGTCACTACTGGGTGGAAGATTAAATGTGCTGACACTAAATGTACTATTGCCACAGTATGTAGATAAAACAGTTTTGGTACATGAACAATCTATATCTATGTGTCAAGATACATTACCTTACTACAGAAATACTCCATCAGAGAAGCTGCAACATAGGCCTCATGTGTGGTTCGGCTGTCCTCCCGGCCAGACCTGAATACTGTCCGTGCTACCTTGATGCCTTCCGCTCTACGCGCAAACTTCATGTACTGAACGTAAGCCTACAGAACATCAGGCAGACAGAATTCTCATTTAGTTAAAACAGACTGTTTTAAAACAGTTTCAATGCCTGGACAAAACTCAACATGGCTGACAAAATTCAAGAATACTCACACTTTACTGACATATTTGCTGGATGTAAATACATGTAGAACAGAGTGAAATCTGGAAGATCAGGTACACTACCACTAGCTGAAAGGAACTTTTTGAAGGAATGCATTATATCTCTTAGTACAATATACATGTAAGATATGACCGACAGGCAGGCGCAGAAAAGAAACTGTTGGTACACACTGCACAGACATCCATGGCATTACAAAGATCATCCAAAGACAATTCTTTTTACATCCAGCTCTTTCACAAAGATTCCAACGCTACATGAATGGAGCTACACTTACCAGGGTAGGGTTAATATCCTCGATCTCTATTAGCCTCTTATAGATGGAATGTACTTTCTCAAACTTCATTCGACTCTGCAGGGAAAAGAGCACACTATTTGTCACCTTTGTGTACTATTTTTGTATACATGTGTATCTACTATCTACATGTACATGTACTTGCTTTTCATACATTCAAACACATACACGTGCAGTATATTTATTATTAGTGAATAAACACAATTTGCATTATGTACATAGAGAACAATCACAACATCCCCAGTTGGTTGGTTATAGAGTTTAGAAATAAACATATCATATCACTAACATTGTCAACAACCGACGATTAGCTGTCACAAGATGTAACATGGTGGAGCTTTAACACAGAGCCGGATGTTCTATTGCCAAAATCTGTAGGTAATACTACATGTACCCACTCAACTCTGAAATAACACACTTCAGCACTGAATACAGACCTCCTCAAAGTCAGCGTAGGCAAAGTAGAGTAGCATGTTGTTTTTCAGCAGAGTGGTGATAGCTCTCTCATACATGGCAGCCGCCTCGTCAGCAAACAGCCGCCCGGCATTCTGGTCCTGGAGAAATTTTCATAACAGCTGTTAGGTAACAACTGAGCTTAGCTTAGCTTCCGTCACAGCTAAGAATACACCTAGTGTTATCAAGTGAGGATGAATATTGATACATACACTTAACATTATTTATAGACAGAAATCTGCAATACTAGAAGATTAATGACAAGTACTACCAGGGTAAAACAGGTTCAATGTCTGAACATTTACATCTACCACTGTAGGAATCATTTTTCTATACACAGTATCAGTATGTGGAATATGCTAAAGTATATAGTGTTTCTCATTTAGTACTATTTTTTTTTTTTTTTTGGATGTAGCATGAAGCTGCATGGAGATCAGCAAATATATGCAACCTATCTAATTCCTGTGACTTTTTCATGTAGTATATATTACATGATTCACTTACCCCTTTCTCTGTGAGGAGTTTGCTGGACTGTTCCAGATAGAGGGCAGCCTCAATCCAGATGTCAGGGTGATGACCCAGACAGAGTAAACACTGCTCATAGGCAAACATGACTGCAATATAAAAGTAAAGGGAGAGGTACATGTATGGGTACAACATGTGAAACAGTTTTACACACAGTGATAGCTGCATTCATTGACTACTAACTAGTTAGACATGCACTGTAACAAGAAACCAAATTATTTATAATTACAGAATTCAGCCATTGTCACATTTATTTGTCACCTGTACATGTATATCAGGAAATATATCAATGAAGCTTGCGAAAGGCAAAGTTATCAAAATGTATATAACTGATGTAACAGGGAAGAAACATTTCACGGTGCCAAAGTTATTCAAAGCTAATTTTCTTGTCATGCTGCATGTACAATATGTGCATGAGTTGTCTGTATGGGACAAAATACAATGATACAATGCTGATTTACTGAGGATGTGGTAAACTGAATTCACTTCTTAATATATTTAATATTTCGACACTAATAATCATGTGTTCATATGTTTTCATTTGTAACTTCTGCCTACTACAGACCTCTTTTAGCCACCACAGCATGGTCTTCCGTTCGCAATGGATTATTCTTCTCCCACGTGATGTATTTCTTCCAAAGCTCAACCTGTCAATGACAGGAATCGGAACAAATTAAATAGTTTTGATAAACATCTACAATGTAGGTCACACACATTCCTGTAACCAACACAGCACTAGGCTCAGATATCCTCAAATGACTGGAACCACTGACAGGATTGTGGTTTAGGCTTGAGACAGAAATTCCTATGAATAATAAACTATCGTCTCAGTGATTTAATTATTTATTCATACTGCCTGACATTCGCTGCCTGGCAGTACAATTTAGTGATACTGCCTGGCCCCTAAACAATAAAATGTTTATTATCTTAATCAAACTGCCTGGCCACTATAATTCTGCTTGGTCCTACTTACTACAAATCCAAACCTATGGTTGAAATGCCAAGAGAATCGTATCTTTTCTTGCAGCAAATTGGAGAACATGTACCTACCTGCTTCACTTCCTCTGGAGTGTTTTGTGGAGGGACAGAGGGCGAGTTTCTGTTAAGCCCCTTGGTTACAACCTCATACTCCTTGGCAACCCGCCGGGCATTCATATAATCTCTTCCTTTGTCTTCCTGCATCTTCTTGGCAATCAATGCATTTATACCCTGAAACATTTAATGCGACCAACATACAGTTACCATGCTTTTGTAAAGATAGTATAGACGTATTTAAACACTTTTAAAGCTGTTGTTATGAACTTAAACATATTGAAAGAATAGATGTATAAATATGTATTTAATCTTTGCACTTTGCCAAATCTTGTTGCTATTGTTCAGAGAATATCTACACTGTATGAAACTGCAGAAAGTTTTGTGAACATAATCTGTTGATTACAACCACATTTTCATTGAGAGGTGTACATGTACAATGTAGCTACCATTTCAAAGTTGCAGTAGTCTTTCCACAGTATCTCGATGTTAATCATTGGGTTCTGGACGCCTCTCTGGTACACCTTTCTCACTGCGGTGATTCGTTGATTTTCAGCATAGGAACCAACAGCCTCTCTGCGTGCGAAAAGAAAGGAACTTTTTTTTACCAAGAATGTGAGACGAAACTAATTATGATTCTGTACCAGGGCAAGTACAATGTAAATGTAGTTTGGGAGAAATATTGCTATTAAGCTTATCATGCTTATAGGACACGTTGATAACAGTGTCAACTACATGTACATAAGCTAAGTTATAGTGAAACCTGTCTTGAGACCACTGCCATGAGAGACCCCGGTCTTGACAAGCCACACATTTTGACAGAAGGACCTACATGTCAACATAACTGAACCTGTCACCAGAGACCACCTGTCTTGACAGGCCACATTTTTGTGTGACAGTAGGGCGGTCTTTCAAGACAGGTTCTACCGTATATGCATCTACAAATTTTCAATAGTAACTTGAGGTATAGTAAATGACGGAACATCACTTGCTAAATGTAACCGAGGGTGATATAGTGATGTGTCACAAATTCTTATCTCACCTGACTTGAAATCAATATCATGGTACTGACCATAATGTCCTCACAGTAAACTTAAAACACTGGATGACTTATCAATCAATTTGCATATGTATACTAAACTCTTAACATCATTAGAAATATAGGTGTCCAGGTACATTAACTGAACACCAACCACATATACACTAACCATATCCCACCATCCCGGGTACAGCGATTCCCTAGAGTTATTTCCGCTCTACCTTGCTACACATACACGTACTTACACAGATTTGAGGAAGCCGATGTAATCAGACCACAGCTGGTACGACATGATGTCCATCCCAATCTTGTCCAAGGCAAAATCATATGCCTGGGCCATTTTCTCCCTGAAGACAAAGCACAGGTATACAAGAAATTGCGTCACCCAGGGTTTATGTACTTGAAATGTTATTAAAAGGTACATGTAGATTCTGAGATACACATGCACTACAGTTCTCAAGAATGGTTCCATACAAAGAATAGTGAAGCTCTGAGGGTGCATACAGCTTGAGAGGAACTGCATGTGGCATATCCTTCAAATTTGTGGCTATGTGGGTTTGTCCTCGGGCAGTTATGCCTCACTATTCTTAGTACCCAAAACATTCTGGAAGCCTATGCTGAGAGCTTAATAAACCATTTCCATGTCTACTCCATGAAAATGCATGTTAAAAGTTAAAATAAGTTGTAAACATAAGAATGCTACAACTATGTATAATCAAGATAATTAAACATTGCAAAGAAATGTTATAAATGATTCTCCACATTCTCATCATGGCCCTGTTATTTTTGTCATTTGTGTGTATGAATATTCTCCTTACAACGCGCAGTACTGGGATCATCTCATGATCTACATGAAATAGACAATTTGGCTGCAAGGATATACTGGTACTTAAATACTGCATGCTTGTATTGTATGTCCACTCATTTTCATCAGAGCACTTCCATGTACAACCTGTTCCTTATAAACATGATAAATGCCTAGTTAACATGGTTAATCTCAAGTTATTTCATGTGTCTGTTCACCACAATCAGTACCTATATGTCGGCAGACTGCCTTTGGTCTCTTTAATATAGTGCAGGTAGGTTTTCCAGAGATCAATGTTAAGAACCTTCATCAGGCAACGCTGGAACAACTGAAAGATAGAACATTATCACCGATACCAGGGTTACTTACAGTAGGTAGCAGCACATTATTATATACAATACTCATGGTGCAGCACCGGTAGATATACATTACTAGTATATTTCAGTTTCACTATCATGCCCATATATGTAATCATGTATATGCAAGTAACTATGACTGTATTAAAACATGCTAAATTTTCAATAAGAAATATGCACTGACAGGGTTGTTGGATCTGTTCCAGGGCTTAGCATCCTCCTCTTATATTCCAATATGGTACTACCGATATTTGACTTTCAGAAAAATACTGTAATGAAACATTTACTACAGTAAACTAGAGATCTGACCTGAAGTTACTTGATACATGTGATATTGGTATGCATGCTTACCTTTTCCACCTTTTCATAGTTCCTGCATTTCATCTGAAGAACAACAGCAAACAAAATTTCTTAAAACATCCATCAGGGTTAATCAATATGTGCAATTTGGTCAAACATATATACACTCACCCAATCTATCAATGTATGTTAATCACAAAAAAAGTCTGTTATTGTACAATGTTGTAAGATCGCTATGTTTGTCACATTGGATTTGTACTGCAATTTTTAATATACATTACATAATAGATATAAAACAGTTAACTGGGAAGATACCTTACAGGAAACACACCCTGTTGACAAAGTTAATTGCCAAGTTCAAACACATGTATATGTGTGTTTGTGTGCAAACTGAAAGACTATAGTCATGATAGTGGTCATTCTGCTTAAAGCCCTGTGATTGCTAGAATACCAACAAAATATTTCGAACTAAAAAACTCTGTCCTTCCAGAATTAACTGCAATTTAGCATGCTTATTAGGCAGTGCCAAACTCAAAGGCTGGAAACAAAAGGGTCACTACACTACATGTATAAGACTAATACATTTTAGTACATACAACAGTATAGCAACCCAAGACTTACCCAAGTTACTGGGGTTGGCTGATCACCAATATTCAGAACGCAAATCCGACAAAATCTTATATTACTAGATTTTACTTTGTCTTAGGCTGGGATTTTTTCTATTGCAGTAATATGTCGGTATAAGCATTGGGAGAAGTGCCGTGTGGTATGTGTACTTTTGTGTAAATGCTGGGATTTTTTCTATTGTAGTAATATGTTGGTATACAGCATGGGAGAAGTGTCATGTGTGGTATGTAGACTTTTGTGTAAGTATTTTTCTATTTGTGTCAGTGAACATTATTTTGTGGTACAATAACCCCGATGGACAGGACAGGATTTCAAGGTGAATACTGTACCCACATGAACTATCTTAAATAGATAACAAGATATTGGTACATGTGGTATGGGCATGAAAGGGCATTCTAATATACCGTAAATATTAGCAGTTACAGAAAGTCAATTACTATTATACAAAAGTCCAGTTCCTTTAGAAAAATAATAACTGGGATATATCATATGAACAGGAAGTCTACTGGGACTGGGAAGAGCCCTATGTGCAACAAAAATTATAAGGATGCGAATGTAGCGACTTATGTTACATTTCACCCTGGTCACTGCTGGTATCAGGTCCAAGGTGATGAAGACCAAGATATGAAATATAATCTTGCATTAAACCTTTCATTAGTTACACTCTCTATGACTAAAATTTGACCTTTCCAGGACACTCATGGTCCAGTTTGACACAGCAGTCTTGACTTCCCATGTTGACTTCCTATTAGTTTTCCAAAGCCCTATCTGCCATAACTGACTGACCTTGAATTTTACCTTTGAAGGTCACTCAATGTCAATCTAATGGTGCAGGTGGGCCGCCTCCATATAGGACTTTCTCAATTAAGATCTAATAATAGACCTGCTCTACATGAGGAAGGGTTTCTCTTCAGGGTGGAGAATAAAGGTGTCCTGCTAATTCTGAGACCGTGAATATACCCAAACTATATTGCAGTGTCTCTATTTGACCTCAGTGTTTTACATGTTTTATGTTATTTAGAAGTTCACAAAGACAGATTCATGCACACCATACTTTTTATTCATGCTGGTTGTCAAGTTATAGTATCTGAACACAATGCTCATCATTTACATTTCCACAACTAAATGTACCTTCGTTACCAACCATCACCGCAAGGCGGCATTGCATCTGAAACCACCTGGTCACATGGATCACCCAGACATACACATCAGTATGATCAGTGTGAACATGCATGACACCAGGGCTCTGCACAACTTTTGAAAATTGCTAGACCAATTGGGCCAGTGGCAAACACTTCGACTGTAACCCCAAACGGCATGTCAGAACATCTACCAGCGCTATAATGGAAATGTAAGACCATCACCAGCACTGAAATGCCATTTTAACTTTCATAAAGGTAGAATAAGTATTAGAAAGCTTTGATATTCTGTTTCCATGATATTTGAAAATATGTATTACATGTGCTAATTGTGCAATAACACCTGGCCCCTTTGGGCCAGTTACAGTAAGCTCTACATGTTCTACTGGCCCAAGAACCTTTTTCTGTTGCCCTAGGTTCTGCATGACCAATGAGGTCTCTCATGGTCACTGGTCACGCAGCTCCCTGGGCACATGCTGTACATGAAGTATAGATTTCAGTCCAGGAATTTGAAATGCAGTATTTACTGAAGTTCTCTGAAGTGTTTACTGAAGTGTAAGTTGTGTCACAGAATGTATACGCATATGGCCTAAGGATCGAGCCAAGGAGAACATGGGTGGAATATTTTATGCCACCACTTTCTGCAAAGCTCCAGAGAAGGCTGACAGAATGCCTGCACCATGTGCATATGGCCAGAATGGCAAGATATACATGATATATCACAGAATTATGATCCCAAATCAAACTGATTTGCATCATGTGAGAATTGCCAAAAATAATACATTCAGGCACAAGTTGTCATCCTAACCAATGGCCCATCCTGTCCTTGGACTGGGCAGGTCATGCCAACAAGGACAAATTGTAACCGGTGGTAACCAAGAGTTTCACTGAACATGCTGAATGGAGGCTTAAGATTATGGAACCAACTGAAACATCAGTTTCTACTGAATAAACAGTACAATGTAAAGACAAACAAAACTACTCGGCTGCTAGCACTGGTACCTGGAAGTGCCCTACATTATTCATTGGCATTGCCAAAGTACATGTGCCATACAAGTTGGGGAAAGTTGTCGTACACTACCATAGTGATAGGTGGAGCTGAGAAGTCTAAAATGGAGCAATCAAACATCACCCATTAAAGATTTCCTACAAATCCAATGTATTCCATATGATTAATGTAATTCTTGACGGCTTCTATGTTTTAGATAGAGCAGAAAACCAAGGCAAGCAGAAAGTATCAACTAGTACTCTCCTCAACAAATTAAAGGGATTACTGTATATTTCAACATACTTCCTCAACTGTATATACTGACAAGACAAGCTAGCCCTGCAACAGCAGCAAGACATTTTGAAAGCAACTGATATAAGCACCACGCACACCTGATGGGACAGAAGTTCACTTTAGTTCCGAGATACAAACTAGAGGGCCAAGGGATTCAAAGCTGTTGATAACCTTCTTAAATCATCCAGCTGACAAACAGAAACCCAGGACCAGAGAAATTCCCCAAATTTTTTTGAATAACCACAGCTGTCTTTTTTTTTTATTTGTATCCCATTAACTCTCATTCATGTAATGACCATGTAACCCGATTTCACCTGCAGTGATGAGCAGTTACAAATGGTAACCAATCGAACTACTACATGTACTATATGGCACCATTAACCAAATAAGGAGGTGCACAATTGCCATTATTATTTTTGAAGATGCATCATGCCATCAGACTGTAACTAAAGTACATGATGGTCATATTGACAAGTCAGGGTTTTAAAGACATTTTCTGCATGTTAAACAGAAACACTGGCCCTGAAGCCAAAATACTAACACATGGGCCCAGAACAGCATTATCTTAAACATGCTAAAGAACAAGAATGGTAAAGGATTAACATGATTAAGGAAGTTCTAGAAATGCTCATGTACAGAGTAAGGGCATGTACTATTACACCGATGTATGTGATACTGATAGTGTGCAAATAACAAATGTACCTCTGCTTTGGAAAAAGACCTGGTCTCACTAGCATGTCTGTTAGAAGTAGTACTTGGAGGAAAGGAGTCTTTGTTAGAAGAACTCATTGTACACATGGTCACATGTGATGTGTAAGTACATTTGTTTGAATGCGTAACCTCTAGCATGCTAGTACAATACTCTATGTATACTCCTGTCATAAGGTCATCCCAGCCATCGTCTACTTTAATTACACAAAGGAGAAATAATACTAGTATTACCCTCCTTAGAGTCCCTATTACTCACAGACACTTTTTTTCTCTCCCTAGGCAGCCCCCCCCCTCTCAACATCATATTTCAAACCCCAATGATGTAACGTAATCTGATATTGATCTATCACATGGAGGATATTTCCAATTAAGCAAGGCATTTTGCAAGACAGTAGTCTTTTGTGACCACAAAGTGATGCAACCTGAATAATGGTACATGTACATACATCCCTTAATACAAAAGACAGTCTTTGAATATTCGCCGAGCATAGTCTGAACACAAAAAGCCTTGCTGGTTTCCATGTTCTGTGCATGACTTTTCTATCACTGATGGGACAACCGTTATAATCCTGTTTTACTGTGGTAACTAAGCCAATTACTTAATATATGGTCATAGCAGCTATTCCTACCCTGACTTTAGGATCTAGGCTTGTCACGTTACGGGGCCAGCCGATATGTTAATTGAGACCAACAGGATTAAGATAATCCTAAAACAACTGTTTCTAGCTTAATGTCTGAGTACTTGATGTTCGGGAAAAGGGGCACAGTATATAGGAAATGCTTCTAATTTATCCAAAGTTCTGGACATGGGACCTCATTTCAAATGTGTTGCACCCCCTCACCAACGTCCAGGATGAAACTTCTTCATTAATGAAACATGCATTGTAGTTACACTTGGGGTATAAACAGTACTTGACATAAATGTACCAGTTTATATGACAAGTGTAGTTGTTTGTTGGTTCCTCAAACGTGTACAGGGAAACCTGGGAATTAGGGACACCCAAGGGACTGCCAAAAACTGTCCTGAATTCTAAGGTGGTCTTATTTCTCAGGTTCATTTCTATGTACTAAATAGACCTAGGGACTGAAGTAGGT
>JAAUYG010235290.1_pt1 | contig 13155 bp, 4 predicted proteins | sample 7278091 | NCBI WGS metagenome assembly JAAUYG01 (sample SAMN14350201, study PRJNA611818) | marine sediment metagenome | isolation source: surface marine sediment (0.6m) | place: French Polynesia: Moorea | collected 2018-08
AAGTTTTCCGGACATACCCGACAAAAACCAAAAAAGGCACCAAAGGTCTCGAAACAGGTGCACTTTTCTGATTGGTCAAAGGAACTCCGACCAATGAGAACCATGCATATCTGATCTGAAGACAACATGGCGACAACACCCCGGCTCTACGGCAAAAGTGCATTGTTGATGGTGAAAAACTCTACAAGTGGCTGGTAATGATGTAACAATGAGTTGGTATATCGTACACTTCTCTGGCAGTGGATTATCGGTTTCAAGGAGCAGGTTCACCCAGGAAAAATGTGTCCATGTCGTCTCGCGTCTGCATGACTCACTCTTTGAATGGCCGAGAACGGCAGAAAGCGGTCTTCTGCTCCTGAATGAAACCGAATATTCATTTGGCGATTTTATGGCGCGAAATACTCCCTATTTCAGGCATAACACACTAGAGCTGAAAGCTGTACTGTCAAAAATTTCTGTCGCGTACACACTATATAGTTACTTGGACAGTAGGTGTGTGCCTTTCATACAGGTGATTCATTTAATCATTTGAACATATATTTAAAGACAAAACAAGATATGTACAGGTAAAACTTGTAACATATTTTTCACTTCTGCATTTGAATAATGTAAACTTTGGCACATTTTCCATTGTTGCAGCTGCTGAATCCGTCCACCTACCTCCAGATATTTGTCACCATCTCTGCGGTGGTGGCCATGTGGGGGTTGACAATGACGTATGAGCTGACGTCACCCTTACTGACGCATACTGATATTAAAGCCAAGTTCATCTGCCTACAACTGGTCAACGTCTGCCAAACCCTACAGAGCTTCTTCATAAACGTGCTGGTCATGTCAGGGGTCATTAAGTGCGACAAACAGAGCAACCTCAGTGTGGAAGCAGTGGCACAAAGTAGGTTTGACCATCACCACCATCACCACCATCGCCATTCTACAGCACTACCACCCTGCCACCACCATCACATAGCACTACACCCAACACCACCTCCACCCCACCCACCTTGCAGCATTATTTGCTGTACACAATATCAGCTGGTCAATGTAAGCTGATGTAGGTTGAATGATGTCCAAACGGTAATTGTTCTATCCTCTTCAACACGTTGATGCTACTACTACTACTACTACTACTACTACTACTACTACTACTACTACTACTACTACTACTGCTGCTGCTGCTGCTGCTGCTACAACTATTACTATAACTAGTGACCGACCTGACCTCAATGACACCATCACCCAGCCTTCGTAATTGTGTGTGGCAATTACAAACAAAAAAGACGGCTGGGATAACGTAAGTGCCTATATATGTATGTACCTATAATTTCCGTCAGATGATATTCTACTGACATAAGAGTAACCGTACACGCATGTGTACATGTAGCCTACAGATCTTGTACCACTTAACAGTGTAGCCACTTGAAACGTTTTCTCTTATCCGTTACATGTATCACACTGAACCAAACGTTGAGATCCCAAACTTCCTCCCTAATCACAGCTCGTGAATGTTCGCGGCTACCCGTGCTTGAACTAGGGCCTACCTTGTTATCAAGTACATTCAAAGTTTTTGCCCCTTAATAGCTCAAAGGTATTATACCCGTATTGCATAAACTTATAAGTTTGACTGCTGAATAATACATAACCTGAAGGCCCGTGACGTTAGTATATGCGTTAGTATATACGTGCTTTTTAGTACATGTGTCACGAGTTGAGTAGGTGATGGATGGAAAAGCGGCGTATAAACAGTTGCATATCAGTTATGATTTGCTGGAGACATCTAAAAAATAAGTTACGTTTGGACCAACTAAAAAGATATTCACTCCTGTTCTTGTTCTCCCAGGATACCAGAACCTCGCGCTGATATGTGAGATGTTCCTGATATCGATCTGGGCCAGACGCTACTACCGCCGGAACTTACGTCACATCCCACCGGAAGAGCAGGTGGAAGCGGAAACGCGTCACACGGCCACGAGCATTTCTGCTTCTCTCACTCGAGACGGTACATTACCAACACATACTCTGTCGAATACTTTGCCCACACGCAACGGGTGCCTTATGATTTGGCCGACCTCGGCTAAAGAAATATTGGACAAAGACATGTACGAGGACGTATTGACCCGACTGAACGCCGGTTCCCATGGTAACAGATCGTCCGCACCACCGTTTTCCAGCCCTGGAGTCGAAAACGTCGACTTGAGCGATCGAAAAAGAAACACCGTGGATGGTTCTGTATCCAAAGGACACAACAACTTTTTGTCCATTTGTGATAAATATATGAAAGGTTCGCAGGAATCGAGTGACGTCACACACGGGTTTCCGGCGGAAGACGAGGCCGGAATGATGAGGCCATCTCGGAGACTCCAGGCCAGTCAAAACGATCTGGCTGCAGGTTCTTCCACCAGTGACCTCACTAGGAAACCACCAGACACTGTTATTAATGAAGAGAATGTCAAATTGGAATTTCTTGACCCCGGTTCGGCAAAAGATTAAAAAAATTATAAATATATAACGTAATATTTGTTTAACAAGATTTAACGCCGCGTATACTAGACTTATGCTGTTTTTTTTTCAAACAGCCAAGTAATGGTCCAGTGTATATGTGAATTGTCTGAATCTCTTAGAGAATAACATCTTACGAATTTTCATGCAACGATGTATGGCTTAAGTGACAAGTATGAGTCAAGTGCTTTCTCTTTATGTTCGTGTATGTGTACATAAAATATTGCATAGCGAGGAATCTGATTGTTTTTTATGTTGTGAATAAATACTTCGCTATACATCATGGTTGAATAAAGAGGCTCATACTCGGATTTACAGAAACTTTACTGGCTATGTCCTCGTACGTTTTCACCCCGAAAGTAATTTCAATCCCTTTTGCTCTACAGCCAGGCGTTTTTGAGTTACAGGATATTTTGCGTATGATACTTAAAACACCACACAACTGTTTTATCATACCAATTTGAAAATAAATGCAATGGGTGACCCAAAATTACATATAACACTAAAACGTTAAAAGTACCCCATATGTGTTTCAAGTATCCCCGAGTCCCAAATTTCCATGCTGCTTCACAGAACGACCAACCATCTTAGAGTTGCAGGATATTTTAAAACAAATGCACGGAATGACCACGGATCTTGAAATCACACGGTCAATATCCCCTAAATACGTTGTGCTATAGCACACCCGATTCCCGAATATCATTCGGCTTGGCCATTATGTGACAAGCGCACTGAATGACCCAAAGTAACATTGATTATGAGGTCAAATGTACGCCGTTTATGTTCTACTAGTACAACTGAGGTCAAATGTTACTCATTTTCGCTCTACGACCAGCCGTTTTCGAGTTTAACGTCCAGGCCATCTTGAAACAATTGGAATATTGACTCCCAAATGACTATGCATGGGCACTACAAGGTCAAAGGTACCCTATATGTTCTACTACTACCCCCCAATCCCAAAGTACTAGTATTACCCCGTCTCGCTCTACGATTAGCCATGCCCAAAATCTTTGCAATTTTTCATTCCCATTGACTACAATGTTATGTTTCCGTTTCAAAATCATTAGATTTGAATATTCGAATTTTCAAGAAGTACTTTCGTGTGGATCATCGCAGGGTGTTTTCAAAAATTAAATTTGAAATTTCGAAATACAGGAAGTAATTTTATGTGGACCGTCACAGGGGACACCTATAAAATGTTTGGTTAAAAGACATTTACATGTAATTGTAGAAGGAGTAGAGTTTGACAATTTTCTTCCGGTCCAACGATGTTAAGAAATTTGAAATTTTCTAATAATTTTATCGGGTCAAAATTTCAAATACTCTAACAAGTTAAAGATACCAACAGAGTAGCCACCGCCCCCGTGTAGCATATAGTGGTTAGAGCGTCCGCTCGGGGTGCGGGAGGCCAGGGTTCAATCCCCGACCGCGTCACACCAGAGAGGTAAAAAAGGAGGGGTTTGCGCTTCTCAGCGTGGCGCTTGCCATTCATGAGCTAGGCATCCGACTAGGCGGCTCGGGGTCAGTATAAATGGTCTGAGTGATTCCTTTCTGCTCAGCTGTGGCGGAAATGAATCGGTGGCTTGGCACCTAAAAATTGTCGGGCGTAGATCCTTCGGCCCAAACAAGACAGGTCCACATTAAAAATGACCACGCATACACCTACATACACCACCGAATCCAACTTGCAGTCGGTGATATGACCATGAGTGGTTGAAAGCAACTATAAGCCTGATTCATCCATCCATCTATCCGACTATAAGCCTGATTCACCCCCCCCCACTCCACCCCACCCCCCAATTGAGTCGCCGATTTGAGGTTTTCACACCCATAGAGCCCCATGCTTACGAAAACGGGAAAAAATCCGATTTCGAAAATTTTGAGAAAACAAACAAAAGACAACAAATGAACAACAAAAGTGGTCTAGAGATAACGTGGATAGCTACCTTTCTACAAATATGACCTTAATTCGGTTGACGGTGTCCGAGAAAAAGCGTTTCACGGAGGACGACGGACAGGCGACGACTACGGCGGAGAACGAATATCCTCGCCACGACAATAAATCTGTTCACACAGCCCAGCAGAGTTAAAATTGTTTTAAAATTAGGCAAAAAAATCCAAAATGGAGAAAGACGGAACCACGGTGTGCAGATGTTGTGAATAAGGTATATACCTTTCCACAAAAATGACGTTAATTTGCTTGACGGTTTCTGAGAAAACGCGTAATTTTACAGACATACCCCACAAAAATCTGGTGACCTAGTCTGAGCTCAGATATGTGCATCAATCTATTTCAATTTGGTGACATTTTAAGGTGCCTTTGGCTTTTCCTTACATATAATGACGATGCTAGATCTCCTGCCATACCTAAATTTGTGAACCCTAGATAGAAATCATTGTACTTTGATTAATTTTACAACAGTTCTTATTCCCTCACACGTGTTTAATATTGGAATGATGGGTAGTTACAGAGTTTGAAAACTTCGAATATCCCATTAAAGGACTTTTAAAAAAATATATTTAGTAACAAGTGATTCAATGCTCGCTCAGCACTATTACTGATAAAATGTCAGTTGGTAATTCAATGTAAGCCATAATCAAGTTTCATAAAGTGTATCACTACGAATCCAGCAAATAATTTGTGTTATACTACTAAAACCACTTTCCCGCAAGGTTCAGGTGTGTTAGTATAATTTAGCAGAAGCTGGAATAGCCAGGAAAGGGGAGGGGGGGGGTATCTTGTTTTTCTCACTCTCATCTTATTTGTCCTCGCCGAATGCAATCAGCCGTGCTGAGCATGCAGCTTCTCCGGTTTTCAGCCAGGGTTTTACATCCTTTGAGAGTTCAGATTCTTGATTCGCCGAAACTATAAACCTATTAGTCTCAAGTATTATTCTGGTTGGGCAAAATTCCAAGGGAATCATTGCTAGTTTGATACTGTCTGGGGCCGAACTCCAGACTCGCGAGCCCCAATCCGAGCCAAGAGCTGGGCTGGAGTTCTTAAACTCACGTTTTTACTTTAAAAGCCAGGGATTCTTAGTCACATCGCTTCCATCGCCTTTGTACCTTAACGTTTGTTTATCTTATTCAGATCATAGGTCACAGCTATAATGCTCAGATGGTATGACCACGAATTGTACCCCACTAAATATGTATTTATCTGCTGCATGTCTGTTACAATTCGGAAAATAAACAACAACAATTAACAACAACAATAACATTGCTCATATTTATGACTTAAATCAAATAAAATACGTAGACGTAAGAACTGAAGTCTTTTCTTGGGGGGGGGGGGTCACAAAGTCAAGGCGGACAGATATCGACTACAGCAGCAGGACATAATGTAACTTAGCAGTCCATCCATGCACCAGCAGCGGCGCTTCAGGTTTCTTTTAAAGTCTATGTCAGTGCCGTTTAGCTAAGCCATAGGTCACGAAAATATGACTAGATCCTGCGCATTTTAGTCATTGCTCCGTCCTGTAAGTTTAGTTCCCACATGTGTCCAAACCAAGCAACAATTTGGAAACAGTTCAAGCCTTCAGACCCCGTTATAATTTATCTCGTGCGAAATTGCCGTGTTGAGATTCCAGCTTTTACACGCGGGTTTAATGGGGTGTAAGGTTCGTCGTTCTATGCCTGGGGGAACTGTCAAACCGACCATTGTCAGTTGGCCATATCTCCCTTAGTTTACGACCTGGTCTAAATGGCCGAGGACTTAAACCATGGTGGATAGTAACCAAGGGGCCAGCTGCACTGGATTTAGGCCACAGGGGTAGTGGGTGTTGTGGGACTAAAATTATCTCCAGGCATACGGGACATTTTTCAAGCTCCCATGGACAGCCCTTGGCTTCACTCACCGGCTCTCGTAGTGTGGTCCACCAAAGGAGTTCCCTTGCAAACTTAGGCAGGTAGCGTCTGAGCGCTGAGCGGTATATGGACCGGGGAAGCAGAATCGGGCAAGCGTGACAGACGGTTCGTTTGAACACAACTGATATCCACCAAGGTGAGTAAAAACCGTAGAGAATAGCTTTGTGAAGTTATTTGTAACTCTCTTTTGGTGGTTACAACAAGCTTTGCTTGATGTTTTTAGCAGCGGTCTTTGTTTTGGGGCGTTTTAACGGTATGTTGCATGAAAAAGCTCTTTCTTGGTACTTTTTACTCCAAAAACAAAGATATTGCACTTTTACACATATATGCTGTGTTGAAATGAAATCTTCCTTCTTTTCATAAATCTTCCTTCCTTCCTTCATTTCAGAAATTTCATTTCTGAAATGAAATTTATATCAGGTTATAAATGGTTATATTTGCATAAATAATTATCATAAAGTCACGAATCCTGAAGATTTCTTAAAGATATTGCCGCTACTTTGGGCAAATAATATCAATTATATTAAATGAATTTATATTTTAAACACATATTGACAATCGCAATACGATTATTTTCTGACAATCCGACGGCACAATACGATTATCTGACTAGTATTTAATACGACCAGGAGCTCAGTGAAGTCCTTGTATTAGTTGGCATACATGCATGCGACGAAAGCGCGACTACAATTGCTATAGTCGTCAAGCGAAGGAGAACGTGTAGCCTAACATTATACACAATCTAGTCCAAATAATTATGTAATATCTTTTGCTACTCCGCGGCTGCCCTTTATTCGTATGATTTGCTCCCTGAAACCGACATTTGTAATACTTATACACGTCCATTCATTATTTTTGTTATTCATACACAGAAAAAAAACAGTTAAGGCCACCCGAGAAATAGAGAGATACTGGGAATGAAGGATAGCCAACTCGGTCCCTAGTCCTATTCAGTACATAAAAGTGCACCTGAGAAATAAGGCCACCTCAGAAATCAGGGACTATCACAGTTTTCCATAGTCCCTTGGGTGTCCCTAATTCCCAGGTTATAATTAAATCAAATGGTGGTAATACCATTACTCTTTTTCATCGCTGGTTGGCCCAGGTTAGCCAACCATAACTTGTGCCGTCAAAAGGCCTGACAGATCATTTCACTTTCATACTTTTATTGTTCTAGTGTCATTTGCATGCATAGATTTTCCCAAGGCCTCTAGATCTTTGCCAGGAGCAGGTTACAATCATACCTATATATCACCTCTTTAAGCGGTTTTCAGAGAACACTGTGTGTAAAGACGGTCAGAGGGACCGACTAACCGCGTTACTTATACACAGGTGGCCTTTATATACGGGTTGAGTAACATGAAAACTACACCCCCCAGAACATACAGAGTTGTTTTCTAAGCAAGTTTATAAATATACAAGATGGTGTATACACGACGTTCGACCTGTGTTATATTGTCGGTCATGTTCTAATGAGTAAGTGTTATAACGAAGTGAAGATTTTGTGAATATATACATTATTGTTCAGCGATGATAGGTCAGTTTCTTCTCCGGGTGGGAGGTATACCGAACAGCTTGTCAGAAGGGCAAGGCAACTTAGGGCAGAAAATGTGAGAAGTGGGTAACATATCCTTCCCAGGGCAAGTGAGAGTGAGAACAGACATTATTAACAGAAGTGATAGGCTGTCACACTAATCATAGGGAGGTGGCGGAGGAGTGGGAGGGAGGTGGGGCGGGGGGTGGCGAAAGGGTGGCCTGCCTGAGGCGAAGGGGTGAGTAGTGATGTATATATTTAGGAGTCCAGGAGCATTAGCCTAGAATTCTATGTTTTATGTGTCAACCTTTGGCCAGATCTTGTGAGGGAGAAAGAAAACAAGTTTATTTTAGCCGACCTGTTTCCGACAAATGCCATTTTCCGCTAGTTGCCATTTTCCGCTAGCTAGGTTATCATAACCAGTGCAGGCTGGCGTTTAACCTTTCAACCAGACTGTGTTTTTCTTTGCCTGGACTAATGCGTTCAGGGGAAAAACATTTATGAAACGTTTATTTTTTTCAGCACCACTTTGACGCCTGTTACCAATTACACCGCAGGCTTTTTAACACTAGACAGACAGTGGAATTACTTTTTTGTAAAGCAGGTGTAGTTTTCACTCTCATTTCTAAAGAAACGAACACATATACGTAAGCTATATTCATCATATCTGAACTTCAAGGCAGGCTCATATTAGTTAATGCTCCTTCTCAATCATATCTGTAGGTTGCATTTACCTCCCGGCATTTACCTATTTATAAAGACCACTCTTGATTCCGAGTAAATAAAGGAGTTTCTTCAATTTTTGTAGGGGCTATAGAAAACTGCCTACATCTATGATATACACAATACCCATCGCTCTACAGTTCATTTCACTTGCTACCTTCTTTGACACAAATTCGGAAAAGTGGAAAGTAAAATAGAAATTGTAACCCTTCACTGCATTAGAAATTAAGTACAAGTTAAACACAGAGGTTTATGACAAAGCTGACTGGTGAAGTTCCTACATTAAAGATGGTACCCACCAGGAGGGAAAATCACATCTAAGAACATCGAGTCGAGTACTCAGAAATAGAAGAAATGTGTTACTCATAAATGCCGTTATATGCTTGAGGGAACACTAATAGGAAGTTGCATATAGGGTTTTAAAATGTAGTGACCTTTGACCTTGAAAGGTTAAAATAAAGCTCGAATGGTGCATTGCCAGGGTTCATGTGAGATTTCAGGGTGTGATATGACCTTTGACATTGTAATACCTGGGTGAAAAGTTGAGGTCAAGGTCACACGGATTCAGGCGTCCTAAGGTGGCTTCTGGGTAAGGCCAATGGAATAGGACACTGCAGCTTGGTTATGGAGTATGTGTGTGTCATGTGTGACTTAAATTGGAAGTATCTTTCAAAGGTTAAAATAAAGGCTACGTTATATCCCACAGCAGTTACCAGTACGCTCAAGCTTGGCATTTTAAGGCTATAAATGACAGATGTGACTTTATAATGGTGACTAAAAAGGTTAGGGGGCCTACGTTATTCCTAGAAATGACGTGCGCACTAAACCCTCTACGGTTGACCCCATGTGCATTCTAACTCACGTTTACCAGATGCTAATCCTCTGCAAATCCAGGGAGCACGTACGCGTGTATATTATTGTATGTTAATGCCTGATGTGACGTAAATAATCCAGTGCCCTAGAAACTGACCTACAATTCACCAGGAATGACGAAAGTGTATAGGATATATACACCACAATTCATAGCCTGGTGAAGGAGCATCCTGTTGTGGCCGAAATGATGTAAATATGGTGAACGTACAATATCACAACACCGTATTACATGCAAGGAAATGTCGGTTACTGCAGATTCGCTGAACATTACTCATTCTCTCAGGGGTCATATAGAAATACCGATATATTGATCAGAACTTACCAAACCCTACAGCTTAATATCCAATCAAATCTACTCCTAACTCAAATATCAGAAACAGTCAAATACTTTACAATTATTTTAACATTTCACGTAATTTAAGCATGAAGAGAAACTAGTAATTTTAACGCATTCTGTATGTAATTTTATATCTACTTATTTTTTTTGCGTTATCAGTGATGGAGTTTCCTGCAAATAAACAAGCACAGAGTATTTCGCAACAACTGAAAATGATGTTTCACTCGTTTCAGTTTGCTGCTCATTCTCCCTGTTCCCTCATTTTCCCATTAGAGGTCCATGCTCAAAGCTTACGTCACTGGCGATTCTTTTGCACGTGCCCAAAAAAAAAAAAAAAATTATGGTGATCCCCCCCGGGGGTGACCCAACACATGTACAACGTTTTTGCCTTCGTTGCCATGAGGCATTAATTTTCCTGTAGTATCAGTAAGAATCAAATTTGTTTATTGTGCCCACTCAACCTCAGTTCCCCGTTAGTTTAATTTCCTATGAAATAGGTAAGAATTATAAGTTAACACCAGCTACGCCATTTAATTTGCTATAGTTGCGTAATGTTATAATCAACCCCACCTATGCCTTAGTACATGTTAATGCAGAAAGCGTGACGTCACAATGCTTGGTGGAGGCAGGCCAGAAATATCTGGGCATCCACTAAACCAGATTTCTTCAGAAAAGTCAGGGAGAGGCAGTACTTTTCTTTCGAAAATTTTATTCCAAAACTTCAAATATATATAAGCATTTTTTATTTAGACAATCACTATCAAAACAAGAAGCTGCTTTTAAAAGCTCGGTTTTACTCACTTGGTGGGCATTTGCCTTTTGACACGATCCCTTATATCCATTTAACTGTATGCATGATGCATGCACATGTAATGATGGCATCTGGTTACACAAGAGCAATATATAAGCAATTTAAGACAGGTGTTCAGAGGATTTGCCTTAGTTTTGTTGGCGAGACCGTGTGCCAGTAAGTATATTGGATGTATTTCTGAATCGGTTTCTTACTTGGAGTTATATATAGTTATATATTATATTGCCAAGCAGCAGACATTGAATAGTTGCATCTAGACGTTTGTCGAGCTCTAGTGACGTTCAGACAGAAAGAATTGCTTGAAGATTGTAGTGAAACACAGCGTATTTTCTTCTTATTTTTATAGCCAATGTAGAGTTCTTCGAAGAGAGTTTTCTACTGGTCTTGTGTGGATTTCTTGTGAGATACGGTCAAACCGGCTCTAAAGACCACCTGTATGTAAAGACCACCTACTTATAAAGACCATATTTTACAGGTCCTCAGTGTATACTTGCCATGCTATTGAACCTGCATATAAAGACCACCTGTGTTTAAGGACCACAATGACATTTGGTTGGTCCCTAGAGTGGTCTTTATACACAGGTTTCACTGTAGTAAATACAACGTATTTTCGTTGCATTTTTACAGTCAGTGACGCTTTCTTTGCAGACAGGGTCAACTGTATTTATCTGCAACTCTCCCATTAAAAGACTTGAGTCGGACCATCGTCTGTTCCAGTTATTAATTGAAACGCAAAAATGGCTACCTACGAGACATTCACCGTTATCATCACTCCTCCCGCTGACGATGAAAACGACACCTTTGGCACAAACGATACGGGTCCTGTTTGCAGCTCTGAGATACCACACTCAATGGATTACTTAAAGAGTGAGATTGAACTTTGTGTATAATTGTAGTAACATATTAGGTAAATAATGTGTTTGCATTATGAATGCCACTGTTCTGCGTGGTGTCGAAATACAAACCTGCAGCAGTAATTAAGTAGTATATCTTTGTACAATCAATATATAGGCAAAGTGGAGCTCCACCTTTACACCAGCTGACAAATAAGGCATTAACAGGATTAAGACAATTAGATTAACCAAAATTACTACAGATCAGTGCTATATCGTTTCAGTATTAAGACAACCTCGGAATTAAGACTACTTTGTCATTCGCTGTCAGTGGACTTAATTCTGGAGTTCCACCGCATTGTCTCCAGAATATCATAACGCGACGTGTTATGACACCTATCGTGAGTCAACCACAGTGGTGCAGCAATGATTTACTTAATGGATTTACTGTTATAATTGCATTGCAATCTCTTTTGTGTCAGACATGACTGGGGCTCATATCGCTGTGACGGTTCTGGCATGGCTGATGGCACTGGCTACCGTGGCCTTGTATCTGGAAGAGATAGCCTTCATCATCCGGACGTTCAGGTTCCAGGGCAGAAAGGAGAAAACCGTCTACTTCCTGGGAATGTTTCCCGTAAGCCTGTGTCTAACTGTGAACATTACTGGTATATGGTATACTATGACATCTCTCCTTAAGAAAATGACTAAAATCCCCCCCACCCCCCCCAAGAATTAAACCCTAACTTTGGACAACCAAACGTTCCACCCCAGTTCAATATCGTTTCAGACTTAAGGTTAGTAGGACGACTTTCTTTTTGACCTCTGGATAGTATTTCTTCTCTTTATTACATGTCTACACCCTGTATACATTCTAAAGTTTATGCACTGGACTTATCAAAACTGCCTGAGCTGGATAAAGTTGGTATTTAAACACAGTGCTGATATTAATTTTAGGCGAATACCCCTGGTGTGTGTGACTTCAACTTTATGCAAAAAAATTTCTGTACTTACTGTGCATAACGATTCTTGACACAGTCTATAACCATCGTATAGGTCCATATTCTATATGGGAGGAGCCCCAGATAATCTGTTTAGCTGCAGAGCTAATATTGTGGCACTGATCCATCCAACGCATTTTCGATAGCGGATCATAACGCCAAATTTTGTGGAAGGTTGTTAAATATTTCTTTGCTTATATCTACCGCTGTCATTAGGCTTAATATCAAGGTCTATGGACCTCTTGTTTACTGGCGGATTCCTGTATTCCAGACGTATGCTCTATGCAGTGTTCTGGCGGCTACTATCCCTCGCGCTGGCACACTGGTTGATATGATATCCAGTGGGTGAGTTGAATCGACCTTGGGCAGTATTGATAATCCGTAACCTGAGCTCAAGTTTGTCGTAACTGTAGAGGTATTTGAAACTTGGGAAATACTCTCTTATCTGCCACAAGGCACATAACCACAAACCTGTGAAGGTTCGCTGTAGTTACAAATGCAGGTCTTATCGTCTAGGTGAGCTGTTTTTTGGAAACAGACACTGTTGTTTTACACCCACACCCACGTATTTTGCGACATGCATGTATGTTTACTACTACTACTACTACTACTACTACTACTACTACTACTACTACTACTACTACTACTACTACTACTACTGCTGCTGCTGCTACTGCTAC
>JAAUYG010188263.1_pt1 | contig 13154 bp, 4 predicted proteins | sample 7278091 | NCBI WGS metagenome assembly JAAUYG01 (sample SAMN14350201, study PRJNA611818) | marine sediment metagenome | isolation source: surface marine sediment (0.6m) | place: French Polynesia: Moorea | collected 2018-08
TTTTTTGAGTGGACAAGGATTTAACATTAATTTCTAGAACATTTTTCTCTGGTCTTCGTGCTTTCTTTTTGATCAAGCTGAAAATTTTATGTCACTCTCCGATATAATGCAGCAACATAGCCAAAGACAAACCCAATATGTGCCTGGATGGAGTGCAGGACCGATTGACACCTTTACAAAGACTCCTGTCCACTATTTGCACACGAACTACGTCTGTAGCGCCATTGCTGGTAATATGGTCACTATCCATTGGCCACAGCCGAAGGGTAGTTGCAACGAGCGTTTTATTGGCTGCAGGCTATGAGCTGATCAAAGATGGTCGCAGGCAACGAGTGTTACCAAATTTACAGTTTTTTGAAGCTTGATACGTAGTTATCGTGTTTTTAAAAACAGTTGGATGTCAGTTACAGGACCGATTTTAGAACAGCAGTGAAGGGGAAAAGAAACCGTTTGGAGAAACAGCCACGGCGGTGGGGATGGGGGGGGGGGGACGTGTGCAGTTGGACTCTCAAGCAGACATAGTAACTCAGTCAACAGGAATGCCAGGATATGCCATTCCTGGCATATACATGTACATTCCTGCCATATACAGGTACAGTTTTTAGAAGCACTTTACTGGTGTGTGTTTTTAGCAACTATTAGACCCCTTTAATAAGTATTACTGCGAACTTGGACAATAGGATATGTGATATCATATTGACCATGCTGGCAGTGTGTCTGCAGTTTGCCCATGCGCAATATTATTTATTGATGACAAGTCTGTATCTTTTAGTTTTGCACATGAAAATATCAAGTACCATTTTACTGTTCTAAACGAGGCCTGTGAGTTAAATCTGTTATATATAAATTATTGAACCCCAATAAGTATATGTCTAATGTATTGGTAATGAATCATGGATTGGTAATGAATCATGGAAGAAGGAAACAGTTACAAAGTTTTAAGGTGATATATTGATCATAGACTGTATTGGGCAGACCATATTAATTACGTTTAAAAGAAACTGCTTGCCGAAATTTTTTGCCATCAATATGGTGAAATTATTTGTACCTAAATGAGTACCTATATTTGTTCCTGTGCAGAGTAGATTCGCGACCGAGATATTATCGTCCAGTCAAGTTAAAAACTGTGCAATGTAATAAAACTAGCAAACTATCTAAATAATATTTTTAACTTTTAAAGATAATGACCATTCATTTTATAAAAAAACAAAACTTGTGCACACCTTGGTAGGTAAGACCAGACAATGTAGAGTCTGTGCAAACGTACTTCACAAGGCGTGTGTTTTGTCTAGAAAAATGTGTCCTATCAGAGTAGATCAGACAGGTTAAACTTAGAATTTCAGAAATCGCATAGAACAAAACTGCTTTAACGCTACTGTTCAAACTTAGTGACCAGGGTTGTCCATATGGATATATTTGTTTCCTACAGATTTAGGGAAGTGTTCAGGTGAGATAACAAAACTCTGCACGTCCAGATATACTAGGAGAGATAAGAGCAAGTATAATTGGTTAAATCATATTGTTACATACTGAAACGACCTAGATTGTGCTATAATTGTAAAAGCATGTAACACATCTTAAGAGATTGGTGAGAAATGTCATGTTTCTTAGTAGAGGTGTTTATTACGTATAACACTTACCCCTTTGGGATATTCTACTGAATGATGTGTGTTGTAAATAAATCAATAGGAAACAAATATAGAAACGAGCCTTTCCCTTAAGAGGAATAATTTAAAAAAATTTACTCAAAAAGTACATTGATGTAATTGTTTTTTTGTCCAACTGGCCTCTTACAACATTTTATTTAGAATACTGATTCACTAAGTGCATGCCTCAGAAGCAGAGCGACAAATATTTAGTTCTTTTCACAGCAAAACATTTATTGCTAAGGGTGTTTTACATCTCCACAAGAACAGCGTTGAAGATATCTCTGGCCACTTTCCATACTTTGCCGTGCTTCCTCCAAACCAACATAGCCCTGGAATATAATAGGAAACTAATTACTCGAGAGTGTTGCCCTCAAAGTGTTTTACCAAAGTCATGTACAAGATATTTCACCTCCAAGATTTCAGGGTTGTATGATAACGACGACGAAGATAATACCGTGGATGGATAAGAATGACAATGAGAATAATAGTGGCACTGCTACTACTACTGGTACTGGTACTACTGCTACTACTACTACTACTACTACTACTACTACTACTACTACTACTACTACTACTACTACTACTACTACTACTACTACTACTACTTATATCACTAGCACCACCCCCACCAAAAATAATAATAATAATAATAATAATAATAATAATAATAATAATAATAATAATAATAATAATAATAATAATAATGAACAATAATAATAAAGAATAATAATAATAACAGGAATGAGAGAAAGGAGAAGCACCTATAGTAAAGAGAAGTGAGAATGCATCAGTCATATATTGTTATAACGTGTTATGCGGCATTATTTTGTGTTTTCTGTTTGCATTTCAGTCAAGAGGTAAGGTCCGCGGTAACTCCTTTGGTTTGTATAAAAAATAGTATGACGCAGTTTGGATAATGTACCTAAGTTGCTCTTTCATCATATATATTTGTAATATTTGTAAGGAGAGAGGAAATGCTATTGATAAGCCCACCAATTCTTCACCTTAATAGCAAGATGTGCTTCCAATGTCCTTGTCCGGCGGCCGAAGGTCAGAGCGCCTGGCAGAGTGACATTAATTTGTCCTCGTCAAGCGGGTTCGAAACCCGTCTTGGGTCAATGCCTATGAAATAACTCAGATTATAAAAAAAATAAAAAGACACATGATACTACAGTAGTGTAAATGCTGTCAGTATACTTCGAGTACGAAATAAAGTGATTATTATTATTGAAGATTAATTTTGGCATTTCGAGTTTCAAGCATCAGGGGCAAAGTCCAGAGCCTAGATTCTTGTGCAACTTAGTATGTTATTTTTTTGTCTGTGCCCAGTGGACGAATGTTCTGATGGCTCGCACAACTGTGACAGGAATGCCAAGTGTTTCGACACCGATGACTCTTTCTACTGCCAGTGCAAGAGTGGCTATGAAGGCAGCGGGGTGGAAGGCGACTGCACAGGTTGGTAACGTCAGGCAGCGACACATGTCAACCAAAATTACAGAGTAAGCTGTGAAATGAGTCCCCTTTGGGAACACTTTCTGGGAGATGATGATTCGATTTTTCGGATCCTTCTCCCACACCGGAGGTGAACTCGCCACCCACTTGGTTCCAGAGTTCTGGAGTATTCTAGAAAGAAAAATAGCTGCAAAATAATTTGTGACCTGCTTGGGGCCAGTTCCGTCTTTTTTTTTTTCACAGCATATGTCCGCAGTAATTGTCTTAAATTTCGGAGTTATCCTAATCTCCCGGCAGGCTTTAAAAGACCACCTTGCCGTTTTTTCATTGCTATCGCCGCTCGTTTCACAAAGCAGTAAAATATAAATAGTTTGTCTCTGCGAGTTGCCTAGGTGCTTTATAAGCATGGGACTGCCTGTGGTTCGCCCACGTTCTAAAGACCCAGTGCGATGTTTTAAAAAAAGCAGGGGAATTTCTCCTGTCCCGGGTTCTGCCTGTGAGGACATTTATGGAACTGTGTGTGGTTCTTGCATGCAAAATACCCTGTGTGATGTGATGTTTTGAAAATAGCAGGGTATTTCTGCTGTTCGGGTTCTGTCTGCCGACTGCATGGTCTAAAAAGCTCGACGCGGCCTTGAAACCAACTCAATCTTTACCAGTCAACATTCTAAGATGGGGATACAAAGACATTTGGGAATATCGGTGTACATAGATCTGGGCAAACAAGGTAATGATTCTTCTGGCTGCTGCTGCTCCAGTGAAACAGACAGTTGTTATTATAATAATTTTATTAATTTACAATAAATGCTTTTCCCGTTTTCAGACATTGACGAATGTGAGACTGGAACCGACGATTGTGATTCAAACGCCGACTGCACAAACACAGAGGGGTCGTATGAGTGCAGATGTCGCAGCGGCTATTTCGGCAACGGGAGGACTTGCAGAGGTACGGACGGCTTTAGGTTTGCATGCAAATGCAGATTTTTCGTTTTTGCTTTTTATTGTTATTTTATTTATTTATTTATTTTCTGTATTTTTTTTGGTTTGGGGGGTCATGTTGGTAAACACCATATCGGTTGGCAGTAGCATTTTCAAACGTTGCAGAACAGTAACGAACAACGAATGTTAGAAGTGTATTGAATTTCGTAATGATACTAATTCATTGCCCTGGCTAATTAGCATAATTAAGGTGAAACTTGCTTTATCTTGATAACAGTTGCCCGCAGAGCGATAATTTATATTCTCAATTTCGGCCCCTAAGGTAGAAAAAGAATATATGCCATTTCTGGCAATTTTGCTATTGGCCAAGTTTCAAGCCCAAATTTAATATGGTAATTTTGAAACTTGGGCTGTATCTCAGTAGCCGATGCCCGTAGAACGAAAATAAGCTCAATTTCAGCCCCCAACCCCACCCCACCCCCGCCGGCGGAAGGGAGGGAGGAGCATATGTACACCTTCTGGAACGTTTGCCAATGGCCAAGTTTCATGCCCACAAATGACAATTTTGAAGATCAGCCTGTGTCTTGGAAACGGATGTCCCTATAAGGAAAATAAGCCCAATTTCTACGCTTTGGAGTAGATTAGAAAGAGTGTATGTGAACAGCCTCTGTGCTGCCTGCTATCCTCTATACCAAACCTGGGATGCAGGTCTTAAATTTGTCTGCAAAGTCTGTTTTCTGATTTTAATTCTTTACTTTTACTGGGATAATACTGTCCCTAAAGGAAACGATCTGTAGCCGGGGGTTTCTCGATAGCAGATATGAAAAGATTTGTGAATCCTAGAACAGACTAGCATGCTAGAGTCTGTTGAACTGTTAACACTCACAGTTCAAACGCAGAACGGCTTGAGAAGCAGCGATGTGTGGTCTAAATATGTAGGACTAAATTAAGAAAATTAAGTGATTATATACGAAGTATCAGAACTAATGTGTATTTGTTCCATGATAAGACAAATTTAATCTAATTCTAATGCAAAAATTCCAAATATTTATACATGTTTGTGAGAACATGAAATATAGCCGCACCAGGATTATACAACCCAACCAACTTCATCTTGAAAACTGCTTGCATGCTTGTGGCACGGATTCCACAAACCTGCTGAGAAGTAAATCACATTCGACTCTATAACTGGGTGTGAACGTTGAATAATAACTTGAAAGTAAATTTAAAAAAACAAGCGTGAGTAATGTAGGATTTCAAGCCACGTAACTTTTTTTTGTCAACAGATATAGATGAGTGCCGAGCGGGTACTGACGACTGCAGCGACTACGGCAGATGTATTAACGCCCCGGGCACGTACATCTGTAGGTGTAACGAGGGTTACGAGGGCGACGGGAGAACCTGCACTCGTAAGTACATCGTGTACTCACTGTACGTAGGCATAGCTTATATCGCCACCGGGCGAGAATTTTGCAGCTTCACATAGTGTATAGTCAAAATGCATTAACCGCAGTTGCATGTAGGCCTATTATACAATGTAGATTGTGATGGCGGTTGTCAAGCCAATAGAAGCGCCGACAGGAGTAGGGGATAGCAGAGCAAATCCTCTGGAAATCCTCTTGAAACTGGTTCAAAGTGGTTCACAGATACAGGTAATGACCGTCTCTGGGTTTTCTGTAACTTTAAATCCTTGGATCGGGTGTCTCCGAACAAAACAAGAATGTCAGGTACTCATGAATATTCAGGACCACTCTCTCACGTGATCCTGAAGGATCTCCATGGATAGGCAGAATTGTTATTGAGCAGGTGATTGGATGTGCAGTTGACAGTATGAGCAGGAAGAACAGTTGGTAGGTGGTTGGATGAATAAGGACGGGATAAGCCGGTGGTAGGATGAACCGGTGGTGAATAAAGCAGCTGAGTGTATGACCAGGATAACGAGCAGAGGGTTGGTCGAACAGCTGGCGGTATGAACTGGTGGTAGGATGCGTAGGTGGTTGGATGACCAGTTGACTCTATGAGCAGGTGATAAAATAAGCAGGTGGATGTTTGAGGAGGGAGTTAAATCAGCAGTGGTAGGATGAGCAGGTGGCCGGATAAGTAGATGGCTGAGTCAGCAGGTGGTTGGTGAACAGGTGGTTGGATGAGCCAGTGGTTGGGTGAGCAGGTGGTAGCTATAGGCAGTGGTGCTGTAAATACTAACATATAGTTAAAACGCAACACTAAATTGTGACCAACACAAGTACATGGCAATCTATGGCATCCGAAGAAGAAGCGGAGCGCAAAAAAGAGCGGTACAGAGATCTCATAAACCAGAGCAGATTGCATGTATATTACTTCATATTGTTCAGTACTTCAAAGAACGCGTGCAGCCAAACGTTAGGAGTAGCCTCAATTCTGAGAGCAGTTAGACCTATTACCATCCGTCTGCTAGTTGAATGATAACATATCCAGGTATCAGTTGTGACTGTAACAGGAGTGGTGTACTACGCCATTACCGTGTATAACGTCGACACCGCAGCAGTTCAATCAGTCCATGGACTGATTGAACTGCTGCGGTGTCGACGTTATACACGGTAATGGCGTAGTACACCACTCCTGTTACAGTCACAACTGATACCTGGATATGTTATCATTCAACTAGCAGACGGATGGTAATAGGTCTAACTGCTCTCAGAATTGAGGCTACTCCTAACGTTTGGCTGCACGCGTTCTTTGAAGTACTGAACAATATGAAGTAATATACATGCAATCTGCTCTGGTTTATGAGATCTCTGTACCGCTCTTTTTTGCGCTCCGCTTCTTCTTCGGATGCCATAGATTGCCATGTACTTGTGTTGGTCACAATTTAGTGTTGCGTTTTAACTATATGTTAGTATTTACAGCACCACTGCCTATAGCTACCACCTGCTCACCCAACCACTGGCTCATCCAACCACCTGTTCACCAACCACCTGCTGACTCAGCCATCTACTTATCCGGCCACCTGCTCATCCTACCACTGCTGATTTAACTCCCTCCTCAAACATCCACCTGCTTATTTTATCACCTGCTCATAGAGTCAACTGGTCATCCAACCACCTACGCATCCTACCACCAGTTCATACCGCCAGCTGTTCGACCAACCCTCTGCTCGTTATCCTGGTCATACACTCAGCTGCTTTATTCACCACCGGTTCATCCTACCACCGGCTTATCCCGTCCTTATTCATCCAACCACCTACCAACTGTTCTTCCTGCTCATACTGTCAACTGCACATCCAATCACCTGCTCAATAACAATTCTGCCTATCCATGGAGATCCTTCAGGATCACGTGAGAGAGTGGTCCTGAATATTCATGAGTACCTGACATTCTTGTTTTGTTCGGAGACACCCGATCCAAGGATTTAAAGTTACAGAAAACCCAGAGACGGTCATTACCTGTATCTGTGAACCACTTTGAACCAGTTTCAAGAGGATTTCCAGAGGATTTGCTCTGCTATCCCCTACTCCTGTCGGCGCTTCTATTGGCTTGACAACCGCCATCACAATCTACATTGTATAATAGGCCTACATGCAACTGCGGTTAATGCATTTTGACTATACACTATGTGAAGCTGCAAAATTCTCGCCCGGTGGCGATATAAGCTATGCCTACGTACAGTGAGTACACGATGTACTTACGAGTGCAGGTTCTCCCGTCGCCCTCGTAACCCTCGTTACACCTACAGATGTACGTGCCCGGGGCGTTAATACATCTGCCGTAGTCGCTGCAGTCGTCAGTACCCGCTCGGCACTCATCTATATCTGTTGACAAAAAAAAGTTACGTGGCTTGAAATCCTACATTACTCACGCTTGTTTTTTTAAATTTACTTTCAAGTTATTATTCAACGTTCACACCCAGTTATAGAGTCGAATGTGATTTACTTCTCAGCAGGTTTGTGGAATCCGTGCCACAAGCATGCAAGCAGTTTTCAAGATGAAGTTGGTTGGGTTGTATAATCCTGGTGCGGCTATATTTCATGTTCTCACAAACATGTATAAATATTTGGAATTTTTGCATTAGAATTAGATTAAATTTGTCTTATCATGGAACAAATACACATTAGTTCTGATACTTCGTATATAATCACTTAATTTTCTTAATTTAGTCCTACATATTTAGACCACACATCGCTGCTTCTCAAGCCGTTCTGCGTTTGAACTGTGAGTGTTAACAGTTCAACAGACTCTAGCATGCTAGTCTGTTCTAGGATTCACAAATCTTTTCATATCTGCTATCGAGAAACCCCCGGCTACAGATCGTTTCCTTTAGGGACAGTATTATCCCAGTAAAAGTAAAGAATTAAAATCAGAAAACAGACTTTGCAGACAAATTTAAGACCTGCATCCCAGGTTTGGTATAGAGGATAGCAGGCAGCACAGAGGCTGTTCACATACACTCTTTCTAATCTACTCCAAAGCGTAGAAATTGGGCTTATTTTCCTTATAGGGACATCCGTTTCCAAGACACAGGCTGATCTTCAAAATTGTCATTTGTGGGCATGAAACTTGGCCATTGGCAAACGTTCCAGAAGGTGTACATATGCTCCTCCCTCCCTTCCGCCGGCGGGGGTGGGGTGGGGTTGGGGGCTGAAATTGAGCTTATTTTCGTTCTACGGGCATCGGCTACTGAGATACAGCCCAAGTTTCAAAATTACCATATTAAATTTGGGCTTGAAACTTGGCCAATAGCAAAATTGCCAGAAATGGCATATATTCTTTTTCTACCTTAGGGGCCGAAATTGAGAATATAAATTATCGCTCTGCGGGCAACTGTTATCAAGATAAAGCAAGTTTCACCTTAATTATGCTAATTAGCCAGGGCAATGAATTAGTATCATTACGAAATTCAATACACTTCTAACATTCGTTGTTCGTTACTGTTCTGCAACGTTTGAAAATGCTACTGCCAACCGATATGGTGTTTACCAACATGACCCCCCAAACCAAAAAAAATACAGAAAATAAATAAATAAATAAAATAACAATAAAAAGCAAAAACGAAAAATCTGCATTTGCATGCAAACCTAAAGCCGTCCGTACCTCTGCAAGTCCTCCCGTTGCCGAAATAGCCGCTGCGACATCTGCACTCATACGACCCCTCTGTGTTTGTGCAGTCGGCGTTTGAATCACAATCGTCGGTTCCAGTCTCACATTCGTCAATGTCTGAAAACGGGAAAAGCATTTATTGTAAATTAATAAAATTATTATAATAACAACTGTCTGTTTCACTGGAGCAGCAGCAGCCAGAAGAATCATTACCTTGTTTGCCCAGATCTATGTACACCGATATTCCCAAATGTCTTTGTATCCCCATCTTAGAATGTTGACTGGTAAAGATTGAGTTGGTTTCAAGGCCGCGTCGAGCTTTTTAGACCATGCAGTCGGCAGACAGAACCCGAACAGCAGAAATACCCTGCTATTTTCAAAACATCACATCACACAGGGTATTTTGCATGCAAGAACCACACACAGTTCCATAAATGTCCTCACAGGCAGAACCCGGGACAGGAGAAATTCCCCTGCTTTTTTTAAAACATCGCACTGGGTCTTTAGAACGTGGGCGAACCACAGGCAGTCCCATGCTTATAAAGCACCTAGGCAACTCGCAGAGACAAACTATTTATATTTTACTGCTTTGTGAAACGAGCGGCGATAGCAATGAAAAAACGGCAAGGTGGTCTTTTAAAGCCTGCCGGGAGATTAGGATAACTCCGAAATTTAAGACAATTACTGCGGACATATGCTGTGAAAAAAAAAAAGACGGAACTGGCCCCAAGCAGGTCACAAATTATTTTGCAGCTATTTTTCTTTCTAGAATACTCCAGAACTCTGGAACCAAGTGGGTGGCGAGTTCACCTCCGGTGTGGGAGAAGGATCCGAAAAATCGAATCATCATCTCCCAGAAAGTGTTCCCAAAGGGGACTCATTTCACAGCTTACTCTGTAATTTTGGTTGACATGTGTCGCTGCCTGACGTTACCAACCTGTGCAGTCGCCTTCCACCCCGCTGCCTTCATAGCCACTCTTGCACTGGCAGTAGAAAGAGTCATCGGTGTCGAAACACTTGGCATTCCTGTCACAGTTGTGCGAGCCATCAGAACATTCGTCCACTGGGCACAGACAAAAAAATAACATACTAAGTTGCACAAGAATCTAGGCTCTGGACTTTGCCCCTGATGCTTGAAACTCGAAATGCCAAAATTAATCTTCAATAATAATAATCACTTTATTTCGTACTCGAAGTATACTGACAGCATTTACACTACTGTAGTATCATGTGTCTTTTTATTTTTTTTATAATCTGAGTTATTTCATAGGCATTGACCCAAGACGGGTTTCGAACCCGCTTGACGAGGACAAATTAATGTCACTCTGCCAGGCGCTCTGACCTTCGGCCGCCGGACAAGGACATTGGAAGCACATCTTGCTATTAAGGTGAAGAATTGGTGGGCTTATCAATAGCATTTCCTCTCTCCTTACAAATATTACAAATATATATGATGAAAGAGCAACTTAGGTACATTATCCAAACTGCGTCATACTATTTTTTATACAAACCAAAGGAGTTACCGCGGACCTTACCTCTTGACTGAAATGCAAACAGAAAACACAAAATAATGCCGCATAACACGTTATAACAATATATGACTGATGCATTCTCACTTCTCTTTACTATAGGTGCTTCTCCTTTCTCTCATTCCTGTTATTATTATTATTCTTTATTATTATTGTTCATTATTATTATTATTATTATTATTATTATTATTATTATTATTATTATTATTATTATTATTATTATTATTATTTTTGGTGGGGGTGGTGCTAGTGATATAAGTAGTAGTAGTAGTAGTAGTAGTAGTAGTAGTAGTAGTAGTAGTAGTAGTAGTAGTAGTAGTAGTAGTAGTAGTAGTAGTAGCAGTAGTACCAGTACCAGTAGTAGTAGCAGTGCCACTATTATTCTCATTGTCATTCTTATCCATCCACGGTATTATCTTCGTCGTCGTTATCATACAACCCTGAAATCTTGGAGGTGAAATATCTTGTACATGACTTTGGTAAAACACTTTGAGGGCAACACTCTCGAGTAATTAGTTTCCTATTATATTCCAGGGCTATGTTGGTTTGGAGGAAGCACGGCAAAGTATGGAAAGTGGCCAGAGATATCTTCAACGCTGTTCTTGTGGAGATGTAAAACACCCTTAGCAATAAATGTTTTGCTGTGAAAAGAACTAAATATTTGTCGCTCTGCTTCTGAGGCATGCACTTAGTGAATCAGTATTCTAAATAAAATGTTGTAAGAGGCCAGTTGGACAAAAAAACAATTACATCAATGTACTTTTTGAGTAAATTTTTTTAAATTATTCCTCTTAAGGGAAAGGCTCGTTTCTATATTTGTTTCCTATTGATTTATTTACAACACACATCATTCAGTAGAATATCCCAAAGGGGTAAGTGTTATACGTAATAAACACCTCTACTAAGAAACATGACATTTCTCACCAATCTCTTAAGATGTGTTACATGCTTTTACAATTATAGCACAATCTAGGTCGTTTCAGTATGTAACAATATGATTTAACCAATTATACTTGCTCTTATCTCTCCTAGTATATCTGGACGTGCAGAGTTTTGTTATCTCACCTGAACACTTCCCTAAATCTGTAGGAAACAAATATATCCATATGGACAACCCTGGTCACTAAGTTTGAACAGTAGCGTTAAAGCAGTTTTGTTCTATGCGATTTCTGAAATTCTAAGTTTAACCTGTCTGATCTACTCTGATAGGACACATTTTTCTAGACAAAACACACGCCTTGTGAAGTACGTTTGCACAGACTCTACATTGTCTGGTCTTACCTACCAAGGTGTGCACAAGTTTTGTTTTTTTATAAAATGAATGGTCATTATCTTTAAAAGTTAAAAATATTATTTAGATAGTTTGCTAGTTTTATTACATTGCACAGTTTTTAACTTGACTGGACGATAATATCTCGGTCGCGAATCTACTCTGCACAGGAACAAATATAGGTACTCATTTAGGTACAAATAATTTCACCATATTGATGGCAAAAAATTTCGGCAAGCAGTTTCTTTTAAACGTAATTAATATGGTCTGCCCAATACAGTCTATGATCAATATATCACCTTAAAACTTTGTAACTGTTTCCTTCTTCCATGATTCATTACCAATCCATGATTCATTACCAATACATTAGACATATACTTATTGGGGTTCAATAATTTATATATAACAGATTTAACTCACAGGCCTCGTTTAGAACAGTAAAATGGTACTTGATATTTTCATGTGCAAAACTAAAAGATACAGACTTGTCATCAATAAATAATATTGCGCATGGGCAAACTGCAGACACACTGCCAGCATGGTCAATATGATATCACATATCCTATTGTCCAAGTTCGCAGTAATACTTATTAAAGGGGTCTAATAGTTGCTAAAAACACACACCAGTAAAGTGCTTCTAAAAACTGTACCTGTATATGGCAGGAATGTACATGTATATGCCAGGAATGGCATATCCTGGCATTCCTGTTGACTGAGTTACTATGTCTGCTTGAGAGTCCAACTGCACACGTCCCCCCCCCCCCATCCCCACCGCCGTGGCTGTTTCTCCAAACGGTTTCTTTTCCCCTTCACTGCTGTTCTAAAATCGGTCCTGTAACTGACATCCAACTGTTTTTAAAAACACGATAACTACGTATCAAGCTTCAAAAAACTGTAAATTTGGTAACACTCGTTGCCTGCGACCATCTTTGATCAGCTCATAGCCTGCAGCCAATAAAACGCTCGTTGCAACTACCCTTCGGCTGTGGCCAATGGATAGTGACCATATTACCAGCAATGGCGCTACAGACGTAGTTCGTGTGCAAATAGTGGACAGGAGTCTTTGTAAAGGTGTCAATCGGTCCTGCACTCCATCCAGGCACATATTGGGTTTGTCTTTGGCTATGTTGCTGCATTATATCGGAGAGTGACATAAAATTTTCAGCTTGATCAAAAAGAAAGCACGAAGACCAGAGAAAAATGTTCTAGAAATTAATGTTAAATCCTTGTCCACTCAAAAAA
>JAAUYG010085759.1_pt1 | contig 13153 bp, 12 predicted proteins | sample 7278091 | NCBI WGS metagenome assembly JAAUYG01 (sample SAMN14350201, study PRJNA611818) | marine sediment metagenome | isolation source: surface marine sediment (0.6m) | place: French Polynesia: Moorea | collected 2018-08
ATTCAACCAAGCTGAAAAAATTTGCTTCTTGTTTCCACCTCTCAATTCTGTTATTGTACGGTGGGAAACGAATCAATAACAGAAAGGACAAACAAAGCTTGCATTTCCCACCGTTCTTTTTCTTTTTTTTTATCACAGAACACTTTCACATCTCTCTGCTTGCGGATCATGTTTTTTCACTTTTTTCATTTTCCCCTGCCGAACCTGGGAACGAGGGCCCCCAAAGCACCTTGCTCAAAATTTAATAAGAACTCGCCTCTACCTGCAGTAGGCAATTCAGACACCGTGATATTTATTTCCCTCGAAGGAAAACACGGAATAGATCTGGCAGTTAAATTTTAGCAGTGTTATCCCGCTGAGCTGGGAAAGGCAAAATTACAATTCAAGAATTTGTCTTCAGATTTTCCTCACGGACCAATAACCAGAAGTGCAGTTGTTGTCACAGCCCGTCGCAAGCACCAGAAATTCTTTTCAATATTTCATTGAATTGTGGCATTCACACACGCGACATATCATCACTGTTCGGGAGCTTGAATCCTAAAGCTGTGTGCATAACACGATCTCAATATTTATTCATAACAACAGAGCTCGGGAGATATTCATAAAACCTGAGACCCAAGTTTTATGAAGATATTTCTCAGTTCAGTGAAAGCAGAAAATTGGAGAGTTATTACCAATTGAGTGCACAATGATAACATTACCCACGGACGCAGCACCGGTCGGCTGCACGTTTATTGTGGGCTCTTACTCAAACTTGCTTCGTGGTGATGCATGTTCTTCTGATTCCAACAATTTCTGCATGGAGCGCATTGATCAGCAATGAACATAAAAATGACAGTTTTACTGCAACATAACTGATGTAAGTTCTGAAAGTACATTACGGCCGGGGTGGACGGGGATCAGAGGTGAGGGACAGTCTTAATGTGGGGGTCACACAATACAACAGAAAGGTTCAGGCCTTCCCAGCCGAATACGACACATACATCTTAGTGCCAGACCGCAGGACATCCCATACATGCACCAGGGATACCTTTGTTCTGTTTGCTCAAAAGCTTCACCCATAAACTACGGTCATGGATCACAAAAATAAGTTCGACGCTGTGAGAGGGACACCTGTTGTACAAACAATTGTAACTCAAAAAGTCTCACCATTTCATTGCCCTTTTCTGATTTGTATCACACTGGTCCCTGTTTCTGCTCTCTCTTTTTCACCACTATAGCTCGCTACATTTGAACTTTCAGAGGCGAGGCAAGGTTTTGTTCGTAACAGAAGCATATCTGTCGCCAAGATGACCAATCCATTGTCGGACAGTTCCATCACGCAAATTACATTTTTCTATGCGTCTCGGGAAGTCCATTTCTGCAGCAAATGCGAAAAGGAAGTCGGGCCAATTTTCCACTTGGTTATCAAACAGCAAATCGTGTTTCACACACGCGTCCTGCCCAGCTATTCATGAGTTTGCTTCTCTTTCCACACAGTGAATGTATTTCATATTCTGACAATGGGGTCAATTATCAAGGAGCAATTTTTTGTGCGTCGCTCGACGGGATCATGGCAAGCGATACACGAGCAAAAACCAAGTTTTACAACTCGGTGGCATACTTGTGGCTCCAGTCTGCATTTCTTGGCATGTCAGAGACTTCAATACAGCTGTTCATCCAAATACTTTGGTTGACGGCCAAATCTCTAAAGCGAAATCCAGAGTTCTAAAGCCTGATTCTGTCATCTCAGAAATATCAGTTGTCTGTCAAATGTAAATATTCTTCGCGAGTTACCATTATCCACAGATATGCGGTTTCTACCTGTTGATTTGACAAAGCTCGTCACAGAGGTCTTTCTATGATTGCGTGCCTCTCATTTTTCAAAGCACAATTTCGTCAAAAGATTAAATTAACTTTCTGGAGCACTATTTTCCTTTCCTTTCTGAGTATTGTTTACACAAAAACACCTTCTCCTTTCTTTGTCGACTGATTTTGTGTACCAGGTACTGGGCAAAGGAACGAGAAGACGAGAAGTGCCCTGGCAGAAGCGAACTCGAAATTGCGACCATTAGATGCGGACTCACATCTTGTTTCATTCTGCACTCCAAAACATTTCCATTTTCAATGTCTGACCAAAAAAACGGACATCAGACCACAGAAATAGGCATTGCCCTGAAATCAAAAGGAAATCAGCGGGCAGGCACAGAACTTCCGTCAGCAGGACGTGACAGCACAAGTTTCCCACAAGAACCAGGCAAATTAGTCCATGACAAAGTGTCTCTTTCACGGGTTAATTGCATTATACACACGTAACAGGGAAAAATAAGCAGGATCGACATTTGATAGGAATGTCACTCACATTCCTCCACACGAAAAAGTGAAGCGGTGATTGCAGAGACCCGATACGACAGTTGGCAGTTTGCAGTTGGCGTCAAATGCAGATGTTCCCTGTTCCTATGTTCCCAATTCAAGGCCAATCAGCAAGCTGGCACTTGTCTTGTCTGACTGAAAAAAATTGGAGGAGGGGGGATTTTTTCTTCGATTTCTTCTTTCAAATTTGGTCACAGGAGAAAACACAGCTGTGAAGACGCCACCAGCAGCTGTTGCAAAAGGTTTCCGACCCAATGTCGCCGCTGCAAATTGTAGGTTGCAACATTTGTGAAGAAGACTTTTTTGCAAATTCCTGATTCGATATTTTCTGGACCATTTGAAGTTTTTGCCTTTTTTCAAAACTTGTATTCTCATGCTTGACACGGGGACAACAACAGACCACCATGAAGCCAAATGTACAAATAAGACACATTCCAAACAAAAATTCGGCACATGCCCTCTGCTTGGCTTCAGTACCAGTGACGGAGAAGTGAAATTGCCTTTTGTTCAGCGTACCTGGAGCAGGAAATTTCATCGCAAATTAAGGCGGAAACAGGAAATACACAAAACATGTCGACAGAACCTTGGCGAACTCCGTGATCACTGCAAAATGAACGAGACAGGTCTTTCGTGTCTGTTCGCAATAAATTTCCGCGAAAACACCCGCACACACGTCTGTATTTCTCTACCAGGTTCGTCAAAAGGAAGCGTTGTTTTCTTCACCCATGTTTTTCTCGTCTCTTACGTGATTACACCCACTTGCACCTTTGCAACAAACGCTCGAAACCTTTTATTGCATCATTCATCTGGTCCTTTGGTAAAACACGCCGAAGATCTTTGCTGCTGTGTTTGAAAGAACGCCCTTTCAGCGCAGAAAATTACCTGCTTGATGAGCACTGTCAGCTTTATTTGGAATTCATATGCACGAATCCAGGCTGATCCCATCTGTTATGTAATTGCCTTCTCTTTACCCGACTGATGTCACATGTTGTTAATAAACCGTCGAGGCTTACTGGATTAGGAATCAGTCCCCAGTCATGAAAACAGATGTTAATTAGCCAGCGATATATCACGTCAGGGCGTTATTGCATGCTGAAACGCACTTCCTCTCCATAAAAATTCTCTGTAACAGATGCTTTTACACTAAAAATGTACGAGAAATAACAAGCACTGTTTCATCAAAATGAGCCATGAATTAAAAGTACCAAAAGGGAAAGAGAGGCCTGTGCATAGAGAGTGTAATTTGTGGCGAAATTTGACAGTGAGGCTTCTGGAACAAGTTCAGCCACTTCGACGGTAGTACGTGGTGTTCATTTGGCAGTTCTGCCATGCAGAGAACGGTAATGTCTTCTCTGCAATTTCACATCATTTCGCCACTAACGAATCTCATCAAAATGAGCAACAGGCGGCAACACTGCGGACACGGTATCCGACAATGGGGTTAATTGCTGTCCGTTCCTGCAGCTGGTTTATTCGTCACCTCATTCGTCAGCAGAATTGCACCAAAATCCCAAATAATCGGCTCCTGATCGCAACGCATGTCTGAACTGCCCACTCCGGAACACAGCAAACCATGCTGAGCGAGAAAGAGAGAGAGAGAGAGAGAGAGAGAGATTTCATCCATAAAAATTTGGTCTGGAAAAAAGAGAAAGTGCGAATGTGAGGTCGGCCAGAGAGGATTGAGATGTCATGTCAGCAAAGACAGGAAATAGAAAAAGAGCAAGACAAAGAAAGTCAAGACGGTAGAAAGATCATTTGTGGTTCTCTTTCACTGATGTTCAACAAAAAGGCTTCCCTTCCGTTTCCGGTGGAGCCAAAGACGCACCAGACGGCAATGCGGGCACAATGCCTGTGTGCGCCTTTGATGCAAGCGAACCACCAGCACCAGACATGCCATCTGATAAGAAAGACGGACAAAATACGACCAAAGTGCACGCAAAGAGGCACCGCGTTTAGGCCACGATATCCAGTCGTCAAAGCGCTGTGCAGTTTTCTTTTCCTTGCAGTGAAAGAGCTGAAATATATTTCATGCCGAATCCAAACACAGCGGTGTCTTTATGCACATTGCGAGCCTGATTTCCATAATTTATCACAGGCTGTGCAAAAATACGACACCCTCTATTTCCTCATTTCATTTTTTCCTGGAATTAGCACGATCTCGGCCTCCTGCACTGACAAAGACACTGCGGATGCCCCTAATTGAACGTCGCATCACGCAACTCGTAAGTATGGGATCACAATTACCTGCAGCGTGGAGCCTTTTGCTGCCTCTTGCAGCCTCAGGTGGGCGGATGAATCTGAAGCATCTTCCAAAGCAAAGCTTCTTCTTTCTTCCTTTACATGGTTTTACAACAGTAGAGCAGTTGGCAATCTCACGTTATCTGCTGGCAGCTTTGTCGCCCACGCTCGACATAGCTCCACTCTGTTTACCTAATTACGAAAGAGAAAAAATACAGTGTTTTAGTCGGAGAAAAGCAATAGGACATGTCACAAAGTTGTTTTTGTCATGTCGCTTCGCAAACGAAACTTTTTGGATGTATTGGCACGATCAAAAACCAAGAAAATAACAAAAAGACGCTTTGACATCAACCGGTGGATATTTTTTCTTCCTATTTGTTTGACAAGGAAATCAAACGTTTGTTTCAAGATTGGCGAAAAAAATGTGAACCTTTGTTTCCTCCCCTTTTCTTGGGAGGGGCATGGAACTGGCAGGTCACAAATGCAAGCCAGTTTCTTTTGGGAAAAAGGGAAAGAAAAGAACCGTTCTAGTTGTGTTAGCTTGGCTTTTTGGAGTTTAGCTTGGCGTGGACGAGATTTGAGTTTCAAACAAGGCGCTTTTCTGCGTCGAAGCCGCGCCCCGCATCAAGATAAAGATTGCAATGTATCGTGTGTGTGTGTGTTGCGGCGCGAAAGAACGAGCTGATCGGGAGATTCTGTTCAAAACTGCAAACACAAATTTTCACCGTGCTGCCGTACCAAGACCTTGCATACTTGCACTTGTCAGGAAAAGTGTGAAAAAAGGTTGCCTGAAAATATGCAAAAATGTGCAACATTGTATCCGACAAGTGCAGATGTTCAGAGAGAGAAAACAGCTGAATGTAGCAAAAGATTTCACTGCATTGCTGCAGTTCGTACTCATTTATGTCACATCACAAAGGATATTGAAGCATCATTTGCATACAAACTATGAATCATTTGCTAAGCCGCTCATTGAGTTAACTCAGAAAGGAATAAGCTCTGCAAGTCCTGCGACCTTTTTGGGTGGCATATTCCTGATGTCTTTATTGATAAGCCACCAGCATAACGGAGATCTGGATAAGGAATCAGCTATGGGAATCAGCTGTACTGAGGCTCGTTACGCCAAATGTGGGTCACGGGCGCAAATCCCAAATCACAGTTGCCTCTCATCTATCAAAAACACACGCAGCTAACAACACCACTGGATGAAACACAACGTTGCCTCCTTTTGCAAAGAACAACAGAAATTTTTGTCACAGAAAAAAACCACAAGAGATGTTCCATGGGAGTGCAGGGAGTTCTTCACACTTTTCCAGTCACATGCAGAATTTCCTTTTCCAAGCAGAAGTGAAGAGTGAGAGGCTGAAAATGTGTCTGATGAGTCAGAAATGACAAGATGAGGAGAATGACGCCAGCCTTGAACAGTCTGATTGGCAACCTTGATCGGTTCTTGTCACCAATATCTTCTCTTGTCATAATCGCGCCTGCAGCTGTTCCCCAAACAGGTAATTCTCGCAGCTGCATCTAAAGACTTCACTGCCATAGTTCCCCCTTCTTGTCTATTTGTTAACCGACTTCGACCCGTCGTTTCCAAAAGAAGAAATCAATCCTTGAGTATCTTTCGTCTTTGCATCTCGATTTGAGATCATACATTCTCGTTGGAACATCATCATTGCGCATTCGTGACCTTGTTTATATATATTTGTTTTATATATTTGGCTGAATTTCAGGTTCACCATTTTCTGTACGAATGTCGGCAAAAGCGGCTTTGCTGTACTGAACAGGCGCCAGTGCTTCAAGAGCAAGAGCACTCGATGCGCCAGCAACAGCACCACCCTGACTCGCAGAGACAAAGACAATAAAAAATCATCAAGGTAAAGGCAGGTGGTGTGCACAGTAATTGCTATTTTCTCCCCGTTTTTCATCCATAATGGAAATATTTTGTTATTTGCAGAGAATAAATGCAACCACTTCGCTTGTTCGTCGAGTGCAGCCTCTCGAGGATCTGCACTGCATACAGATCACATTCACGATTGCCCTTACAGGTAGCTGTGTATGCGTACTCATACTAATGACATTTTTGTCTGGACTTGCAAGGACAAACTGAATACTTTCAAGGACGCGCACTGCATACCGAAAAAATAGCTTCGTGGAAGGAGAGATCTTCTTGCGCCGAGGAGTTAATTTGTCTGGACGAGATGTGGCTTTCTGGGAGCGCTGCTCAGTAAATCTGCCGCAGTCACGCAATAGAAGACATTTCGCACAAAGGACAAGAAACCTAATCAGCTTCATATTTACGACAAGACTTCATCACTGACCAAATAGTACTTAGCCAGCCACAAAGGACTCTGCCAACAAGCGCTAATTAAAGCCAGAAGGATTTTCGCAATTTCCGTCGCGCCGGGCGAAGTCATCATTTGCATGGAAGGAAGCTTTCCTCGTATAAATTAATATCGTAAATCTTTGTATAGGAAATCACAAGTCACTATCCTTCCATCTCCTGTTTGATGGATGGCGGGCTGATGTTGTTTTAAGCCATCTCTAACCGCAACAGAGAAATACTAATATCCTGTCGATTTTATGGACAGCAGATATTGCCTTTCAGTGCATTACATCAATGAATCCAATAAAATACGAGACACTGCGTACGACAAACAAAACACGTGTACAACGAAACTGGGGATCTCCTCCTGCGCGGACAAAAACGTTATCCTAAAGTGTGCGCGTAGCCAAATGCGCGCAAGCATCGCAACAATGCTCTGCGTTTGTTTTGCAACGACGGCAACACACAAAAAGCTGGGGTTTTTTTGCACAATGGAAACACTTGACGTAAAACTTCGATAGCAACAAGATATTTCAATGCTGCCTTGTCGCAGGAAAACTGGGGAACATCTCTTTGAAGTAAAAGTAAGTGAGCCTGTCGGATAAAGCGACGGCTTCCACAATTCACACGAGTTGCGGGACGCGTTTCCAGTTTCAACAAAAGCAGTGAAGCGCCTTCGTATGATCAATGCAAAGAGCCCGTGATGGCATCGCTGCGTGCTGCTCTCTATCCTGCCTTCATCAGACATCCCAAACAAGCAAATTACCGACTTTTACAAAGCGTAATTACAGTTTCGATTTGCAAGACCATTGATCTCCCTTTGACATGATCTATCCTGTGCTTAATCATGTCTCCAGTGCTGCTCTGTTCTCCCCGTTGAATGGGACAGTCTTGCCTCCAGTGTTGACAGAAGCCTGAACAAACAACTGCAGGCAGAACACAGACATGCAGGTGAGAATGCTGTGTCACGCACCTCAAGAAAACTCCAACACAAGGCCATAACCGCCTGAATATTGAAAACTTTTCACATAAATTCTCGTTTGAGGCTCATTCCAAACAGAATTCTTCCGACGCCGTACACTTGTTCGCGTCAGTCCACAACATCATTCATTTGTTTTCTTCGAAATCAAAGGGAACATGGCTGACAATGGGCTGAAACGTGCCACTAAATCAAGCGCCAAGATACATTCCGAGAATGATGGAAAGAAGCATGAAAAACGAGAAAAGGAAAACAAAATATTAGTCTCTTTCTGACTCCATCAGCACCCCACAAGAGGTTCTCAGGAGTTATCTTTACCCAGAAAGCTGATTCCATCTGTTTTGTCTAGAACAACACAAGCTGACGATGGGTGGCATCAACGCCAGACGCGGCGCAGGTAAACACAAGCCTATCTCTCTCCTTATCGAGCGTGTTGCACTTTAACCTACAACTAGCGGCGATGACCTTTATTAGACACGTTTTATTCTCGCTGCTGATAGCTGAGAGGATAACCTCCCAATAAAAAACATTGCTACACATACCACGACTCATTCCTCAGCCAGAGATTTCCCCTTGGTGATTTCCAAAATAGCAGTTCCTGACGCTCGCACAAGAGTTTGTGAGTGTCAGACCAATTGGGATATGAACCTGAAGAATAATGGCCAATGATTATCAATGCCAATGACTGGGTTTTATGAAGACATTTCGTCCTTCACTGCAGAAAAAGGAAAATTGTCGCTCCTGGGCCGTGGCTCTGATAGCATTATGAACAGGCATCGCTTCGATATTAAGCTGCTTGTATTCCGAAGCGGTCGTGATGATGCATGTCCTTCGCATGATCAAGCCAATCTACTTGGGGAGCACATACATCAGAAAAGAGGCACAAACTGACAGCTCGACGGCAGAAGGATAGACCATATTACTACGGAATAACCCGGAGTAAAATGCATAAAATAGGGAGGGAATGAACGATGAGTCTGGATCAGAGGTGACCGATGATTCCTGATTTCTAGGTCGGGTCATACCACTGATCGCCCACCACTGTCTGTGGCTTGTACATCACTTAGTCCAGCGCCACAATGCAATTGTCCAGCTTCCACCTCAGGATTTACATAATGGGCTGACGCGACCTATTTTCGGCTTTTCTTTGGACGGAGAAACAGACAGGAACAACACCTAATGGTTCAGCTTACCTCCCCACGTGAATTCTCTGCACCATCTCTGAGGTGGTTCGTGCATCGAAAAAAGACAAGAGACAAGTGATCAACGAATAATTTCCAAAAAAAAATCTCGACTTTTTGGCTTGCCGTTCTTCTGTCACCAGGGTTCTTGTGCTGAAAGAGGCCAAGCTGTGTGGTTATCAGACTCATAAATCCATATCAGTCTCCTGATCCTGTCACCACAGCTGAACCTTACAAGCACAAGCGCACCATTGAAGAACAGGCATGCACTTGAACCACAACAAAACACGTCCAAAATGGGAAAACGGCAGATAAAATGCAAGGCCATTCTCCGCCATGAAGAGAACAAAACGGGAATTCTTGGTATGCCTCTTGCAGCCCACATGAACAAACGCACTTCATTTGACATGCAGCATTCAGTCGCATAATATTCGGTCGTAAATATCCCGCAGAATCGTTATGGGATCTATTTCTCTTATGTGTTGGAATGTTAAATAGTGTTTGGCATTACCACCGAGAGACCCGTGGCCTTGCCTACAGAAAAAAAGATCCCCGCCATTCACGAAATCTCTGTGTGCTTTACAATACACACAGACACTAGGAATGAATCAGAGTTCCTCGCATATTTGTGGTCCCATATTTCTCGCGCAAGAGTTTATTTCAATTCATTTTTTGTCAGTTGGGTCTGCGCCAAGAAGCCCACCGGAAACACACGCAGACTACAACAACAAAATCACCTGGTTCGCTTTTAGCCTATAATCAAGAACCCACCAGCATTTTGTTCCGATATGCCGACCCTCCACGACCTGCAGATTTATCATAAAATCCAGCAAGTCTACGAATATGTTGTGTTTTCTGGTTTCAATTTATTGCCGATGGGTATCAAATTTTTATTGTTTTCTCTTTCCAATGATCCGTGCAATAACGTCACCCACATCCTTTATCAATTTTCGGGAACATCACACATGTAAATTTTTGTGGCTTGGAAAAGTACCGGTATGTTTCCGAAAACACAGCAAGACAAGAACCCGCACATAGGTTTGCTAAATTCCAGAAAAAAATAATCTCTCCCTGAACAGATTCGCTGAATATTCAATTCTGAAAGCAAAGATCCGCAAATGCAGCAAAGCCCCCTGCGTGGAACTTCTGGCGCAACTACAATCCAAACACGTCACACGTTTGAACTTCTTTTCAATTCCCACCATGTCTGTAGGTGTTCCAACTTCGAATTCAAACACATACGAGTGTGAATATTTTTGGATGACACTTCAGTAAACATTTGTTCTTTTTTGGGCACAGTTCCATGTGCGTAGCAGGTTAGCCCAACAAAAAAGGTGCATCAGGGTCGAGAGTATTGATGAGCACTTTTTGTTACGGTTCAGTGCAGCTTTGCGCAACACAGCGTAATGTTTAGAGGCATCAGCTGTTCTCTCCTGAGCTTGTTTCTCCCTCCCTCCACGATCTACTCCAATATCTCATCAGTTGTAACTTCCAGCTGACGTTTGTACTCACTCAACTTTCACACGTATTGTTGCGCTACGCACAGAGAGACCTCTTGTAAGATCAGATATCTGGGTCGGAATGTCCTAATTTGGCTCTAAAGAGACCCCGCGGGGCTCCGAGGAAGTATGAAAAGTACTCCTGTTTCAGTAGTCTGGAGGGTAAATGGGGTGAAGAGGAGCAAAGAGAAGCAGACGAAGAGGGTGTGAGCTACTGCTGAAAACACAAAGCAGCTCAAGTGCCAATGAGATGTCTGCAACTGTTGATCGCCTGCAGAGAAAAAAAAAAACAAAACCAGAAAAAAAATGAAGGTAGTGATAGGTGTCTAACAAGAAGGGAAAAACCAAACGGTGAAGGCTCAGAACTCCCCGGAGTAATGAGAATCACTGCAGTTATTTGTACACACCAGTGACATTATCAAACATCACAAGCATAAGTGTTGCACCTATGTGCGCTAGCAACAAGAGTTGTGTGCCCTTCTGGGAGAACGGATTTTATCGGGTGTTTTCCTAACTGCAGTTAATTTTCGTTATCATTGCTTCCTGCTCAACACTGACGAAAAACGCCAAAGGATATGAACGACCAGAAGAGGATTTACGGCTCATATTAATCGCATTTCGTCTTGCTTCCTTTTGTTGTTGTTGCGGTAAAAAAAATTTGCGGCAAGATTTCTTTTTCATGCGCCTTGTGTTTAACAAAACAGCCACAAAATCTTCAAATTGCAAACGGAAACTCAAAACACGTACGGTGTGAAAAGGTCTCTTCAGCCACATTTGCAGCAAATAGTTTTTTTGATTTCAAATTGATGTCACGTTTTTCCATCAAACTGTTCCTGTCCTTGCAGTTGTGACAAAAATAAGGTCAGCCTGGGTCAGAAATAAGCAATTTAGAGAACAACCTTGCTCGCCGACAACTCCACCGCGGAATAAATACGGCTGACAAAAAACCCTGAACTCATGTTCATCCCTTCTGCCATTTTTTTTTCTTTTTTTCATTCCTTCAGGCAGATCTGGGTGATGTTATGACTGAAATCAGTTTTGATGAATGTAAACGGATAATGTTTGTTATTTTTGAGACGTGTGTATTTTTTCCTGTTTCACCGTCACACAGCTGTAGTACGCCGGGTTCCCAACTTCCCGTCTCAGGTTTCCGACGCAAGCGCCGAGCAAAAACACTGCGAGACAGCGCCTCATGATTTATTGCCGATGTTATGAATTTTTTATGGCATCCGGAACAAAGCAAAATAATCCAGGACATCTTGTAATTAATTGCTGCAAATGCATCAAGATTGACAAGCATTCTTCCTGCTGTGCTCGTGCCCTGTAAGAAGGAGCCATTGTCGAGTGGGGCTTCTAACATTACATCTTTCATAGAAATATCTGAGGCAGAACACCTGGATGTCTTCTCTGTTCCTAAATGTGCAGGTAATTACCAGTGTTCCAGGGCCCCATATCTGCAACGGTGCTTCTGTGCAGTCGCTTTTGTATCGGCATGTAGGCAATCGAAGATTTAGCATGAAGCTGCTGTCACAAGAACAAAAGGAGCGTTACAATTACATCATAACTGCCACCAGCACTTTACTTTTTACACGATGGTGTTGGATGTTCTTCCCCCTCGTCTCTGGGATTGCATTACGTGTCAATAAATTAGAACCAGAACTGTCCCTGTGAAGGAAAAGTCAGTAACAAATGCAACGGCTTGTGATCCAAAAGACAATAAGATGTACGAAAGCGAACGCGAGAAGAAAGCAGCAGTCAAATTCCAACGTGGTTAATTCACTAAAAATATCAAGTCTTGTCACAAGGAATGAGAGGGGAATATTTCTGATCAGCTTGCACCGGAACAAATATAAGTGCTCATGCGCCAAGACCGTAGCGGAATGGGAGCGACGTGACGTGATAGCGGCGCCGACAGAATGGCTCCGCACTCAGTGTCCCCCTCCTTCGCCACATTCTTCCCGCCTGGATGGCTGCGCTTCTAGGTTTCGAGTTGTGCCAATTTACCTGTTCAAACAGCTGTTGTATCGTCCCCTCCCCTCCCACTTTTCCGCACTTTTGCGGCAACTGACTGACAGCTTTGTCTCTCTGAGCTGCTGCCTTTAAATTATGTACACTTGTACCTTTCCTTGTCGTTGCACAGAATCCACCCAATCAAAAGCAAGTGTCGGGTTTGGATCCTTCAAGAGGATATCGACAGGTCCTTTTGATGCTCAAGGCCAAACCTGTGCACATTCCTGAACTGCTAAACACTTTGTTCGCCCAATCGTAACTCTGCTCAACGGCAACTGCACTTCTCAATTTAGTGACCCGCTAAATTTTCATACAAACAGTGAACGAAACAACCTAAAAAAATCCATCGAAGCGAGAATTGCCAAGTTAAACGACAGCATAATACATCACTAAAATCCCGTAATTCAATAACGCAAGGCAGCGGGTGTAATGCTCATTGATGACATTAAATGTGTAACTCCAGCAAAGATTTAACAGGCTCCCTTTGGCAACCTGAGTGTGTGCAATGAAACATGACTTGCATCTACGAATGGATTCTTTCCCAGCAAAAACTTTTGCGAAGAGAATGTTG
>JAAUYG010019417.1_pt1 | contig 13152 bp, 8 predicted proteins | sample 7278091 | NCBI WGS metagenome assembly JAAUYG01 (sample SAMN14350201, study PRJNA611818) | marine sediment metagenome | isolation source: surface marine sediment (0.6m) | place: French Polynesia: Moorea | collected 2018-08
ACTCTTACAACATACTCATTATATAGCAGTCCAGTGACATACTTAGAAAGGCTAAGTTCATGGTTACTCATATTTAAATGCCCAAGTCGTGGGTTTTTCTTACTTGTTACCATAACCATATAGAACACTAACATGAAATCATAAATGAGGTTTCCAAATATTCGAGCTCAAAATGACCTTGCAACGTCAAAATAAAGTTCTTGCAACTTTGAAGCAAAATAACACAGTGTAAGGCTGCAGAGCACTTATAAGAACTTGCATAAGATAAGCGATTTCCGATATCTTTGACTTTGTATGATCTTGAAAGGTCAAACTGAAAATTATTTAATTTACATGCCTCTTGCGTTTCTCACAAATGATGCATTATAAGGCTTAAGTTCCAATTTGTATTGTATTTGTATTTATTTTAGGCACTATAACTTGCAAAGGTTTCATTAGTTAGACTGAAATTATTATGAACACTAATAGGACATTGCACAAGAAGTTCAAAATGTGATAGAACCTTTAATTTTCGATCATGCTGAAAGGGCAAAATCAGGTTCATGCAACTTTGCACAAGAATGCACAAACAGTACATCATGAGGCTTTGGCTACTGAACAAATGGAAAGTGTCATACAAGGTTTAAGACTGGGAATTATGGGAAGTCACCTTGGGACCTTGAAAGGCAATTCAAAGATCAAAATCTAGGTCATGTAGTGTAGAAGCGCTATAACTCACAAACCGTTCAGCATAAGGCTCAGGTTCCCACAGAAGAGTAACAGGATATTATACAAGGGTTTCGGGATGTGATATGACCTTGGACCTTCAAAATCGCTGTTCAGCTTTAAATATCCTTTTTTGTCCAAATGCATCGAAAGCCTTTAGTGGGGTTATAATAAAGCAGTAGTAGCTGGCAGTTGCAAGAGGCTTCAGTGTAATTTTTTACCTACCCATTTAGCCAAACTTAAAAAGGCCAAAATGAAGGTTACATGCACCTCAAACCACATGACAATTAAGCATAAATCTTATTGGCTCTTTACTACTGGTGGCAAAGAGTCAAACAGATTGTCAAGACCCCTGGATCTCTTCTTTTCCAGACCACGTGGGCCTCCTGTAATAAGTGAAATTTGCGCTCTTGAAAGTCACAGAAATCTTATTTGTTCTACATTCATTGTGTATTTCAAATATAGTTCATTTGCTACTTCATAAAAGCCACAATTTTGACAATATAAAGACAAAGTTGGGTCTCTGGAATAAGCTTGTATACATGAAGTTGTGCCATATATTTTATTCTTTCCAAAGAACTACACCAACTTATTAATCTGATGCATGTGGGTGCAGCCAGACCATAACAATGATTTTGTTTGAGTATATCAAAATTTATTTTTGCCTTGCCGCCATAACAGTCAAAACATACAAAGAGCATAGAAAACCGTATGCATTTACAGCAGTTGTAAACAAACAATTTACACACCGACCCCAGGAAACGCAAACAAACAATAAACATAAACAAAATAACCGAAAAAAAATCCCAAAGAAAGAGACCCCTTGAAGCATTCAGTATGGCATCTACATACATAGTACATACAAAAGTTTACATCCACAGGAATATTGATGTGGAAGAAAGTAAATACTTTCGTCTTGGTAGTCGTTGCAAGCTCAGGGCAGATATCACATTAAGCAGCGAGAAAATTGCACCAACAATGGGAAGACAAAATGGGAAGATCTGCATGTGAAGGCACAGCAATCACATGATGGGAAAGCTCACTGATCAACCATTCACGGCCTATGTTACTAAATTTATCCAAATAAGCCTAATTATTACTCCATATGATTGACTTAAGCTAGTCTACACCTTGATAAGACATTACCGTAGTCCCTGTGATTTAAGACCCCTCTAAACACCCATCTATTCTAAGACTGGCTAACATTGACACCCGCCTTATATTTCCAATACAGATATCCCTCAATTTAAAGACCATCTTCAGTTTTAAGACCGCATTTTTCTGGATGAACTGGTGGTCTTAAAATGCACAGACCACCGTATTCAACTGTGGCTACTGTAGCCATCAGAATGTGTACACACTATAGCAGTATCATAAGGTACACTTCCAGGATGTTTGCAAGTGTTCAACTACTGGTATATCATGTTTGTTACACATGAGAATGGTAAAACTGAGCATGTTTTTTATGTGAAATTTTCAATCTTATACATAACTACATGTATATGCATACTACACAGACCTACTGAATCCATTCATTTCGGTGTTTGCCAACATACTATGGTAATAATAGATGTGATTTCTTTCGTATATTTCTGTTTTTTGACTATAATCGTAACAATGGAGCAGCACAAATGCAGCGCCACTTCTCGGCACAACAAACTCGCACAGATCTGCTGCATTCACATGAACATCAAAATTACCCTGTATATTGAATTACACATATATCTTTTAATTTACTACCCTACTATAAGTACACAATATAAACAAGTAACATTCTCCATATTTAAGTCTCTTTTCCTTGTTTCTAGAACAGTCATGGTATATGCAGAAAAAAAATATATATATGCATGTATTACAATCTGTCATCGTGAAATAAGTTTTCTTCCGGGTGAATAGCTTCCAGACGCAAGTCTATTATACTACGTATACTAAATTGAAAATATCATGCTTTTATAAGAAAATATCCTGTTGTCCTGATGCAGAGCCTGATAAAGTTGCGGTACCACAAATTGTGAAATGACGCCATTCTTTACATCTTATGCTTAAACACAACATGCACAATATATCTTAAGTGCCATCACCAAGCACATATTTTCTGAGCCAGCAAATTTGTATATACATGTATGTATATACGGGTTTACTGAAACCAGACAGCAGTATGGATATATCGTTAAATAACACAAGTGGTTACAAAATATCCGATGCGACAAGCCAAGTATATTGATTTTCGTGCAAGTGCCATTGTTCTGATACAAAAGACTAATTAAAGCATTTCAGAGCCAGAACGGAGCCATCAACGCACACGCTACAAGTCACTTATAGGGAGTCCCCTGCTTAACAGGTTGGTGCCCCCCCACCCCTCTCTTTCATGGACACACCATCTCTGTAGCCGCCACAGGGAAATCCCCGCGCTGACACCGCAGAAGCCACTTCCTACAGGCACAGGAAAACCGATAGTACCCGTAACATTAACCTCGCCACTTCTGCAAATTCAAACCCTGATCAGGTAACACCGTGTTTCAACACAGTAAATGCCAGACCATTATCCGTCCACATGCCATTAATGCTCCGGCACTACAATTCAAGACCCACTTTATGGGGAAAAGGGGCAAAAGGTCTGGCTTCCGGGTGCATAAAGGCGAGGGGAATGCACTTCCTGCGTGGCTGAGGGGGTAAAAAAAATGTCCCAGTCTATGGTTTTAACGTTCAGCGACCAAAGGACAGGTAGAGTGGGCTCGATAATATCCTCGGTAGGGCGGGACAGATGGGACTAGCTTATAAGCACTGGTACTGGCACTATATCTGATGATCTGGATTAAAAATTTAGCCTTAGAGGAACAGAGAAATACCGGCAGGTTTTCTGTTTTGTTCATGCGAATTTTAAAGTGTCCAAGGATGACATATAAAGAACTTTCGGTAACACGGGCATTTTTTGTACTGGTGGCCATGTCGAGGGAAAAATGACAAAATGACAAATTAGCGGTCAGCCGACACTCCATGATTAGCCAAGAACATGTCATGAGACTGACCGAATGGTTAGCTGTACAACATGTAGTGGTGCTGCAATATAGACAAACTTCACTGCAAACATTTGTAGCTCAAAACCAAATGTGGTAAAAAGAATAATTATATCATACAGTGGGACCTCTAAATGAAGACTACCCACAGGACCGCTAAAACACGTATTACCTAGTCTTATTTTGAGGGGGGGAGGGGGAGAGGTGGTCTTATTTTGTGAGAATACCAGAGCATAAAAATATAGTTCGAGTTCTTGCAAGAAGACGGTTGGAATTCTGAGGTGGTCGCAAAGTAAGGGTCCACTATCAAAAATCTAGACGGAGACCAGGTGTAACATTCTGGCTGGCATGGGCTGGTACAGAAGGCCCTTCCGCAGCTAAACTACTAGCATGGTTACTAAGTACAGTGGTCCCCCTCTAATGGGGACACCCCTGCCGCCAAATAAAGCTAAACTACTAGCACGGCTACTAAGTACAGTGGTCCCCCTCTAATGGGGACACCCCTGCTGCCAAATAATTCTGTCCTCATTGGAGAGGTGTCCTTTTGGTGAGAGGGAGGATTAAAGGCATTCACAGTACTTGCTGCCAATAATGCTGTCCTTATTAGAGAGGTGTCCTTTGGTGAGAGTGTCCTTTACAGAGGAACCACTGTATACTATAAAGTGTCTGGTAATACAGGCCGAGTCCCATGTCCCTGGCAGGAAGGTTTATGATGCTGTGGCTTGGGGGGTGGTGACCCCCAATAAATACACAACTTGGCTTGGCGACCAAAGATTTAGAGTATAAATCAAGTGAACAAAGCGATATTGACTTGGCTAGATGTGGAAACACAGTGTATCCTAAGCTAAGCCACTAGCCAGTTACATGTATGTGAAGCTCCCAGAAAAAATTTGTATTTAAGCAAACAACATTAGACTACATACTGCTATAAGCGAACACCCATCTTGAAAGACCGTATGCCTTGCGGCATGTCAACCTACATTTCAATACACAATGGCCATCAGAGACCACGGGTCTTGTAAAAGACTACATTTCTATGGCCATTTGTGCAGTCTTTGGAGACAGGTTTTATGTACAGCATCCCAGGTAAATGGAGTTGACTATACTCGCACACATTACCTAAAGTAACTATTATAGCCTTTGGGTACAAGAGAAATGGAAACAAATATTTGTTGGTAAGCTTTCAGTCTTGATACACAACTTGTGACAAGAGAAAAGAGAAAAGCCTGTGGTCAGGTCACTCAGGTGGTGGCTGCTTGGGTAGGGTCTTGATTTATAGGAAAATCGTGGAAATTTGCAATAACGACATACTATACATGTATCTAATTACTAAAGGGGTGATAGCTGGGCATGCTAAGTTCTATAACACACATACATGCACAAAGACCAACTGTTGAAGATGTACACGCAACGACTAATGCAGAAGGCGAAAGATTCGGATACAAGTTAGTAAGGCAGATTTTGTATGTACTTAGTAGTACATGTACATGTAGTATACATGTTCCATTTACACACACACACACCCCCCAGATGACCAATTGTCCGGACCAGGAAACAATTTAACTGGTGTAGCGGAGCAGTTTACTACGCAGTTCTACTACGATCAGGAAAATACTACACAAGTTCCAAAATGCATAGCAGTGTTTGCTATAACAAATACTGTAATATTTATTTCATACCAAATTCTTCAAAATTGCACTTTTCTGCTATGCAAATTTTTGAAAGTAAATTATTCCCTGGTCCGAACACACAACGCATTCCATCCGTTCACAATACATCAAGGGTCCCAGCATAAGTTGAGCAAAGCTTGAAGAAGTTTAAGCAGCATAAAAGTGGACACCGATGCTACATGTACACGAAAATAGCTGTTCATTCTTGTATATTTAGAGATATATGTGGAAGAATGGAAAGATAACGAATCTGCATCACATGCTGTACATATTATCAGAATTGCAGTTCCATGTATATGGATCGGAAAAAATATCTTCAGTCTGTGTTATGAGACAGTGTCCAATGAGCGATAATTGTACACACTAAATGTTCTATAACCCACATCTTCGGAAATGACAATGTTCCATCCTGTCATCCAAGGCACAACTTGCACTTAGTCTAGTTTAATATTTCACAAACATGTACTATAGAAATATAATCAACCCAGTCTCTTGAGGGAAGACATATAGCATGCTTTGATAAGAAGACGAAGTTCCTGAACTCATTGGTGTCAAATTTACACGCAAAGTGACCTTTACATGTATGGTATCAGATACACATTCAGCATGTTACATATAAGAAGCACTTTTAAGCGACCTGTTCAAAGAATAAAGGCCGATTATCTTTACCAGTGTTGTTACACATTCTATATTTACCACTACCATGCATCACGAACGCTTCTATATATTGTGCAACACTAAATACTGTGACAAAGTATGATACTTTAGTGATTATCATGTATTAACATGGCACATCTGCCTGAAATAGATAACCTAACGCATGAACGGACGAGGATAACCAGCTCAGGCAACATATCTGTTGAAGTTAGGATCACACATTTCGCTTCACAACCAATAAGGGAAGCTGTCAGATGAGACGAGCGCGGATTTTAAGGCTTAATATTTAAGGCTTAATAGGACATTATAAACGGCAAGTGAAAGCATCTGGAATGTCATATACTCTTCTCTAAAAGTTAGTAGTAAGGAAATCTATCTGATTCTTAAGTATATTAAAAGTCCATAAATTTTTCCTTGCAACCAATCCAAATTGGAGTTTTTGCTTTACATCTGGACCATACACCTACAGGAATGCACCATGTGCACATTCGAAAAAAAAATTCTCTGTATCGACTGGAAATCTGGGTTGGGAGGTTTTTGATGGTGGCGAGTTCATTCAGTTCTGCCAAATGTTTTTAAAATGTTACACATCAAAACCAATCAATATTTCAACAATGCATGCATTTTGTGTTTTTAATTTTTTAAATACTAGGGTACTGTATGTATATATACATAGCATGTTTACAGTTTTGAAGCATAAGCAATAAATATTCCTGTTATATACAATGCAATACTTGAGTATACGTTCACTAAGAAAACCAATTAAGTGTACACGTTGTGCATACTTTTTGACATTGAAGAGCACTTTTGACACTGTTTGATGTCGTAAAAGGATTTTTGACACTTCAGACACCAAAAACGGTTTATGACACTTTTTGACATCAATAATCCACCCCTGCCGTAAGTCTTAGCAACCTCCATATTACAGAACATACAGAAAGACAACATCGTGAACATTGAAGACATTCCCAAAGTTCAATGCTCTTGCTCCCATCACCACGTGCCTGCTGGCATTGGCAGATGATGAATATTTATCAGCAACCTGTTTATTAGTAAAATTTAGTATGCATATGAGCAACATATTAAATGTACACTACACAAAAAAAGTTAAGGATATTAAATATCCTTAACTTTGTTGTGTAGGTCATATATGCTATGCGTGCACGTATAGCATATATATCAGCTACACAAAAAAGTAAAGGATATTTAATATCCTTAACTTTTTTTGTGTAGTGTAACCACACAGCAGGGATCTTCATTAACAGCAATCGGCTCACAATTTAAACATGTACTAGCACCTCATGTAATGTTTCCCATGAAAACCAATATTCCCTGGTGTCAACAGACATACATATAGTAACCGAAACTAAAACGATTCGCCAAAGTCTTTAGCATCATGTTCAGTAATAACAGTAACAGAAACAGTACATTTGACTTGGTTGGTGTATCATGGTGCATGCTTTAAAGGTTTCCATCAACCATCTTACTTGAACTGAAGACGTTCCAATGGTTCGCTTTGACACGGCTACATCATACATGTACATAAACACACACACATTATGATGGTATAATAAACATCATGCCAATGGAATTAGGACAATGAACACTTGCTAGCTTTATCAATAGTTACAGTAATGGCAGAACCTTGAAAACAATATTACTGTGTAAATTCATTAATGTTTGCGAGGGATTTATTTGGCGAATTTCGCATCCATCTTTAAATCGCAAAAATAAATACCACGCAAACAATTCATCTACCTAGATAACTAAGAAGACCTGAGCTAAGCGCAAATATTAATCCCCGCAAACATGGTTTTGCCTCAAAAATGCAAACATTAATCCCCGCGAACATTAATGAATTTACAGTAACAGCAACCCAAGATTAGTTCAGTGACAAGGAAATGACAGAAGCAACACGGTCCACAGCAGCTTGGTCTTTCGATTACATTACAGCCATCTGAAACAATATAGTAACTGAATACTTCACGGCAAACATTTTCGCAGGAGGTCAAATACTAATAGGTGTCAACACAGTGTCCAACTGTAATTTCAATAATATTAAATTCTCAAAAATTATAACAGTAAACTGATTCAATCCATTAGCTCAGTGTAACATAAATCAACGATAACAACTATAGTAATATGTCAACAGCAGTTAGATGTATCATGTGTATCCCAATACTTTAACAGCAACAAATCTCATGTTATTTCTCCTGAAATCTTCGCAGAAGAGACAACACTCTGCAGAGCTTCACACGACTAGATCATATGGAAGAAGTAGAACAAAACAGCGTAATGTCTCCGCCTGCAGCAACGCAATAAATGACGGAAAACAAGAACCTGTGTGCAAGCATTCAGGAACTCTGAGACAAAAATGTAAGTCTAATAGTACACCTGACTAGTTCATACAACTTGTTTATGCCAGAGAATAACAATAGATTGGTAAATGATCACATATACTGCATGTAGTTGCATGGCTTGGAATTCTTAGAACACTTGAGAGAAAAGTCCCAGCAGCAGTATATACATATTACACATATACGTATAACGCGGAATGAATTTTTATCATGTTTTTCACCACATAACATGCATAACAGATGAAACGCCATTCAATGGCTATAAAAGGACCGTAAGGCACACCCATATCATATATATGGCCCCGCTATTTTGGAAGCTCATGCATACCAAATACAAACTCGCGAATATTATTTAAGACAAAAATTAAAGTATTATTTTTGAACGGCATGTACTAGTTGTGAAAAAATAACTTGCATTTACGCTACACGCATAAAAAGTTATTGAGAATATCCTGCAAAAGTAGAGATGTTCACATGGACTTTATTCTGCTGATTTTGCAGGTTAAGCAAAATTGCAAACTTCCAACGAAGGTAAACAAAATACATTTTTCCTTACCAGTATTACGGTACTATTTGGCAGGAAACTTAAATCAGTGCGAATATAGTGCATGCTTCAAAAACGCGAACAGTAATTCCTGTGAACATTTCTACTTTTACAGTTCAAAATATGAAATACAGATATACGGAAAAAAAAAATTCCCATTTTCAGGTGACCAGAGACTTAATTTTGCATAAACATTCTTGTTGCAAGGCAAGAACATGGGTGGACATAACATGCATAAAGAACCACTTTAATAAGAGAACATTAGACTATCCCTTAGTACAAGTACAAGGCCTGGTTGTATCACTCTAGATACCTTCTATCTACATCTGGTGTTTCAGTGCAGTTTCCAACCAGTCATCATCATCATAGGAACCCGAGTCTTCCGAGTACTCGTCGTCTTCTTGTAGCAGCTTGGCATACCGCACTTTTTCCTTCTTCCGTACGCATCTCGTGAGCAGGATGAACAGCAGGCACCACGCGGCACAACTAATGCTCATAGCTTGGAAAAGGATGCGAACCCCATACCTCTCGTACACAAACCCAGACATGATGCTGCCAGTAGCAAACCCAAGTCCCTGGTAGACGAACTTCATCACTCCCAGGGCACTTCGGTCCATGACGAAAGGATTGAGTCGGAAATCAGGATACGTGTTGACGGCCTTCCAGATTAGAGGAAACCCTAAGCCCTGGAGGAATTCTCCTGCCAACACTACTAAAGGTGACCACATGAAGGAGTAGACTACGAAACGCACTCCCATTGACAGAAAACCAAGGACCATGGCGGCTGGATGGCCCATTTTCTTGATTATGGCTTTCGATGTAACAGTAAAGACAATTTGACTGAGAGCTGACAGAGCCACAGCTCCTCCTAGATAGAGCTCAGTCCCTCCGGCATCTTCCACCACCCAAAACAGAAAGATATACAGAGCAGAATTCAGCACTCCCAAGATAAAGACGGAAAGTGTATACAGGAAAGCATGCCAGTCGATGCAAAGGGTCTTCACACCACGGTAGATTTTGTTGCGTCGTACGATCTTCCTGCGATCATCCACGAAAACTGGATAAAAGAACGCCAGAATGAAACTCAGACACATCAGACCGGCAAAAGCAAAAAAGTGGATTTGAATGCTTGGGACCTGATCGAAAAGAATACAAGGCATGTTGTAGATGACTATCGTGGTGACTAAAGGAAAGATCATAGCGCCCATAGCAGACCAGATGTGATGCTGCCCATATTTTTCCAACATATCCATCCCGTCCAAGAAATCAAACCATAGGTCATCGCTAAGTTTCTCCGTTGGAGATGCAAACAACTCGCACACCAGCATCAGCACCAGGACAGAAGAGAAGAGCTGTTTACGTAGCTCGTTCAGCTTGTGGGTGAACACACGGATCTGTTTGATAATACGATCATACCAGAGACTGAAGAGGTCTGTTTCATTGCTAGGGGAGCCAGTTACAGCTTGGTCACTATCGTCAAGTCCTTTGCTATCATCAAGTCCTTCACTATCGTCAAGTCCTTCGCTATCATCTTGTCCTTCGCTGGACTCTCCATCTTGTTCTGAAACATCTGTATGCTCAATTTCATTCTCACTCTCATGTCGTCGTTGTCGCCCGTGCCTCTGGTGAGAGTGGGATTTCCTTTGAGGCTGATTCTCCTGTAACTTCTCCATGACGTCCTGTATAAGTTGTTCCACCTCCTCTTTCGTCATCCCTCTCAATCCTTCAGGAGTGATACCGATGGCTTCCAGTGTTTTTTGGTCTGCTTCGCTCAGTCCCGCAAAAAAGTCAAGTTGGTTTTCCTCGCCTTCCTCCGATTTCTCACTCGTCTCTGAACCCACTCCAGGTGTGCTATTTTCATTTTCAGCGTGCGGTCCATACGACGAGGAAGGTCCAGGGGAGAAACCAGTTGCGAACTGATCAAGCGAGGATTTCGAAGATGACAAGGTAGAGGAAAGCAGAGGCGGTGCAGTGGTTTGCGGCTTCAGCTGAACGCTGGGGTTCTCAGCAGCGCCACCTTGCGTAAGGGACGTGTTACCCAGCAGGGGTTTACTCTTGTTCTGCTGGCAGTATAATCCCGTCTCCATGTTGATCGAAGGAATGAGGATCATTAGCAGGTAACACGTCATCAGCACAAACACAGACAGCATGAGCACGAAACGACTTTTGTTGCAGCGTGTGGCACAGCGAGTCCAGCACGGCGCCGTGAGCACGGACACAAAGGATTTCAGTCCTACGGCCAAGCCGGTCTGCCATGCAGTGAGGCCCAGGAATCGCAGATACACAGTCAGGAAAGGCATTAAACAAGCCTTTCCGGCCGTCAGAAAAAAGTGAAAGGCATAAGACTGCAGCTGAGTCCGAGCCATGTCAACTTCCTCATCAAGAGGGCGGGCCATTTTGGTATTCCAGCTAACGCCAAGTCGGTGTGTCGCTGATCCTTCTCCAATGCCTTCTTTACACACAGGGAATAGAAGCCTCAATCACTGGAAGGTTGAAAATGAGAAAAAAAAAATGTTTAAACATCATGAACATGCAACAAACATCTTCAGAGGAAGAAAATTCTTACCTCTCGGAGTCAATTGAAACATCGTGTTCACTGACTGATGGTGTCACCGTCATCATGTGACCGTGCTGGTCATGTGACAGGAGATTACCTCATTCAAAGGATGTGAACAAGACCCCTAGGAGGCGGTCGAAATGCCTGATGATGTTTCAAGTCTTGATTTCAAGAGGTAAGAATTTTCTGCCTCCAAGATGACTCCAGAGTCCAGTAAAAACATACATTCATAAACATCTTCAGTCACTCAGGCTAACAGAACTGTATTTAAGCAGTTTCAATTTAAGTAGTTCACTGTGGTAAACAGTTAATTAATATGTAGATGACGACTAAGGAATCAAGCCCAGCCTAGTAGGCTGTATCCATGGGCTCTGTTGAAGTCCTTGCCTGCAGCAGAGTCCTGGCCTGCTGAAGGTGTCCTTGGGCAAGGACAAGGATTTCTACACAGCCCGAGGGGCAAGGGCTTGATTACTATTATGGCATACCTGAACATAGAAGAAAACGAGCATAAAGCCAGGTTTTGATCACGTAAAATAAGAGCCATCAGTCCCAATACCTTAAATATACTTCCTCTGAATTCTCTTGAGCACATGCGACTCTTATGTTATTTTTTGTATTTTAGGCTGTCTTACCATGCCAAATAATTATTTTGGCCTTATTTTTGAAATACGGGGGAAAAGTAAGATATTTTATAGTATAAACGGATACTGTGTGCTTGTATAATGTGTATTTAGTCGCTCTATTGAAATATGCCCCCTTTAGGTCAGCCATAGCTGAGGATGCAGCTGCACATATATATGCGGAACTTGTCAATCAAAAGGCAGCGCTAAATCGATAGGAGGAAATCGAGGCCAGTATTAAAAGATTCAGGGCATTAGATTTACTTTAAAACCCACAAGAGCAACCCAAAAAGGAAGGCTTGTACAGAGTGTCCTGGAGATTTCAATCGGCATTTACTTAGCTAGGGTTGCATAATATCTAAAACGAAACTCAATGTAATGATCTTTTAATTCTTACTGTAAACAACCAAGCTTAGATGAGAACCGGAAAAAATCGCGGCCTGTACAATTTATAACAAAACGTACTCATGAAGTTGTGCTGGGGCGATTTTCTTTGTGCTTTTACAATTAATAAATAAGCAATTACCTAAATGTCATGCTGAGGAGCCCTGTCCTACCAAGAACAATGAATATATATCCCCGTGTAGTGCATTGCAAGTTATAGGAAATTATAGTGTGGGAAAAAGAGTGGCACGCTTGCCGCTGGGCGGCACTGCATTCACAGATGCTCCACAACACCACAAAATAGAGATTTGGGTGACTAACTTGTGCTTCCGAAGGTATTATTTTCTAGTTTATATAACACCCTAACATGTAAGTAACTGCATATTATTATTATTATTATTATTATATTATTATTATTATTATTATTATTATTATTATTATTATCAGATTTACATAACGCCTTACCACAAAAGTGTCTGAGGCTGCCCCTGATTTAGCCTCAATTCAACCCTGATTCAACCATAATGCTCATGCGTGGAGCTAACAGAGAGAAAGGGTAGGTATAGTGGAAGACGCTGCAGATGGCTCTGCAACTACACTTCATTTCTGTGGAGTTAAAGATCTAAAGAAAATAGAAAAGA
>JAAUYG010026792.1_pt1 | contig 13151 bp, 22 predicted proteins | sample 7278091 | NCBI WGS metagenome assembly JAAUYG01 (sample SAMN14350201, study PRJNA611818) | marine sediment metagenome | isolation source: surface marine sediment (0.6m) | place: French Polynesia: Moorea | collected 2018-08
ATGTTTGGTGCTGCTGGAGGTTCTTAAATGTTGGGTGTGCTGGTGTACATGAATTGATTGCCAGTTGCTCGTCAAAATAGAAAGCACCCGCCGCCAGGTGCAAAACAAGTGCAGGACATATTTCCTGAGAGAAAATAACCTTTTTCTGGCGATCGGGGATCAGAATTTGGGATCTTTTTGCACAGACGGGGAAAAACAATCTTGATCCAACAATCAAGGCAACGTGATTGAAGTGGCAAGACACGTCAAGTTTCCAAAAAACGATTTATCTGTGGAGACTTCCATGATTTGGATCCTGTCTGCACCTTAGCTGAACCGATTTATACACACCACAGATGCTGATAAAAGGCTTGACGTTTGTGGATGTGCAGTTTGGAATGAGTGCGATCAAGTTCATGTCAAGTGGAGCCTCGATGTGCGGAGTCAGGGACATTGACCCAGAGAAGGTAATCACCACTCACCATTCATGCGTTTCTAGCGGGGTCGGAGGTTCTCGAGGTTTTCATGATATCAACGAGGACGCAAAGGCACATTTGCAAATTTGAAGAGGCATACAATTGTCACTAGAAAAGTGTCGTGAGGTGCGCGACCTTGGCAGTAATTCGTGATGCCAAAGAATTTTCCGAACAAAATTGTTCTTGTGTGCTAGGAAACGTGGTTTCTGCGGGCTGGAACACCAGTGTCTGAGAAAGCACCGATCAGTGTCAACTACCTGTCACACTCACTGTTTGACGACGGAAGCGCTGAAAACCGACAGGAGAAGCACAGGTACAGATGCCCCGCACATCTCTTCCTGACCGCAGCCTTATGAATGGTTGCAGATGTGAAGGACAACACATCTTTCTCTCGAAAGTGCTTTCTGTGCAAGTGGGGTTCATCAGATAATCAGTTCTGTGATGCTCTACTGCAGAAAAGGGGACAAGATAAAAACTAGAATGCTTGGTAGCATTGTGTAAGGCCTTGCTTCACCCACAGCTCAGTGAAAATAAATTGCAAAGTCAAATAAATTTTGGGTGAAAGAAAAAAAATTGTATGAAACATGCATGATGCAAAAAAAAGGGGGAAAAAAATGAAAACTTTTTTTTGGAGTGACATGATGAGTCGCTCCTTGGAGCGGCAAGGCGCGACTAAAAAGGAAGTTAAGTCTCGAGAGAAATGTTGTCAGATGTCTATCTTCATTTGTAGTTTCATATGTGACGGAGAGAAACATCAGGAGGTGTACACGGAGACGTTTGCCCTGCAGCGGTTTGGTGCTTTCTGGATCGACTATCTCTACTATGTTCTGCCAGACGACGAATCACAAGGTTCAGTGCACGCCTTGATTCAGTCTCGTTTCATTCCGAAACACTGCTGTTTTTGGCGAAACAGTTCTGGTGGGTTGCACACTGAGAGCAAATGAACGACCCGGAAGAACACGGGTTGCTTCTGAAACAAAGTAGAGCCAGGGATCGATCTTCCGGTTTGGATGGTCGGGGGTCTAAATCCCATGGCCTCAGTAGTTAAAAATTTCACACACCAGAGATCTTAAGTGTAAAGTTTTTCCCAGGGAAGAAAGGCAGATGAAAATGAAAGGGCGAGGAGGAAATATCCCAGAACCCACATGCAGTTTGTGAGGCTGTTTTCTATTGAGTTGTGATTGATCGTGATAACTCTTTTTCTTTGCAGACAAGCCGGCGAGTAGAATGTCTGTGAGCAGTGAGGATGGTGAGCTGAGAGAGACGGCGGTGCTCAAGTTCCTCGTGTGTCCTGCGCATCTAGTGGTCGGCTCGGGGATGGTGCAGAGAATACACAAGTTCGTGCACTGCTTCCTGGACCACGAGTACGAACCTTACATGAAGAGCAAGCCAGGTACCAAAACTATCCACATGTAAAAGACATTTTTGAAAACCAAAAATATCTTCAGGGCACTTGGGTAAATTAAAAGGGGAGTTTCTGAGAACAGTCGGATTTTTGGAAGCATCATAGAAGAGGCATTTTCTTTTGCAGAGACCCTGGATGGGGCGCGCGCACACAGCGCGGTGAGTGATCAGGAGGTGGCAGCACTGGAGAAGTTCATCCCGACGCGAACGTACCACCTGACGCTGCTGAAACCCTGTGTATGGGTACAGGCCAACTACCTGCCGACGTACGAGGTCGCGCACAAGTGGACCTCCCTCCACAGCAAATCAAAAAAGGTGCTGCGAAAAGATAAATTGAAAAGTTTTCTCCAACGCCGCTGCAGTCACTAAATTTTCAATTCGATGAGCAAACAATTGAAGCAACGTATGAATTTCGTCGCTGTTCAAAATACGTCTCCTCTGCTCAGATGTCTTCACAAGTGCGTTTTCCCGCAGAGTAAGCACAAGTCGAGTGACAATCAGCGCACGACGCAAGCCTCGGCAGCCATGACGACGCCGCTCCCGATGGTCGTGCTGCACGCGGAGAGACTCGACTTCCAGGTCACCTCGGCCATGTACTGCAGGAGCGTCGTGGCCACCGTCAGCCGCCTGATCGCGCCGTCCGGCAACCTACTGCACCACTGTCACTCCCACATGTACATCAAGGTATTGTCAAAGTTTCCTTCCAGATGCGTTTCAGAGATTCGAGATCTGTTAGGGTTGGGATGACTGTCTGATGTGCATTGGAATTGACCATTTTGATAAATTGCCGCTGGCGTTCACAGAAAGGAGTTCGGAGTCTGTTCGGTCCGTCACCCTCGACTTGTCGAAATTTGTGCAATAAAGTCACACAGTGTTGACCGGTGCGACACATTTGGCGTTGTGTAATGGTTTCGGGGTGTTGCAGATGTTCGGCGTGCAGGCTGGCGTTACGTACATGGAGGTGAACGGCGTCACGGCGCCTGTGCAGAACATCGTGCAGCCCTGGAGCGGAGCCTTCTATCAGAAATCCCTGCTGGACCGCATCTTCTGGTATGTTCCTTGGTGCAATATTTCTGGAGCCGTTTTGAAATTCTCCAGATGAAAATTTCTCGAAACGTGTGTTGAGACCAGGTGGAGTTTTGAAATGTAACTGCCTTTGCAGGAGGAACCCGATGCAACCGCGCGCAGAGTGTATGTACGAGCTGCCGCAGCTGACTGGCAATCTGACCCGACCCCAGGTGCTGCTGTTGCTGCAGGTGCTGCAGTCCTGGCTTCAGAGCCACCCGGACCCTGCCAGGTTCAACACGCTGTCTGTCATACAGGACATCTTCAGACCAACACGTATGTTCACTTCTTTGATTTTCGGCTCAAAATGACGATCATAAATGTTAGTGGTCCTTTGGCAGAGTTTTGTCTTCTTGGTTTTGGGTGTGTTGGGAAACTTGAACAGCCCTTTCGGTTTCAAACCGTTTATTCTTTATCGTGAAGTTGTGACTCCCTCCAGGTATGAATGAAAAGTAAGGGTGTCTTTGCTTAAACAACAAATAGGGCAGTTCAAAGAATGCCATATGTTCTGGATGTGTTCAAAGACAGAATTTTTTGCTTCATCGTAGATGGCCAGCATCCGGTGTTGGAGGCGTCAGTGAGCAGCGTGGAGCTGAAGACGAGTCGGTCGGAGGCCGTGTGGGCTGCGACCGGCACCCTGGGGTCCGTCCAGGTCATGATGCACACTGTCGGTCAGTAAGGCGTAGCCCAGAAATACCACCCGTGTTCCTTGTCTGCAACTTAGTGTCGCAGCTGTTGATGTTGGTGTGCTGTGTTGCAGAGGAAGGTCGCACGTGCACCACGCCGCTGGTGTATGGACCACTGGACAGTGCGAGTGTGCTGACTGTGGAGACGTTCAGCAGGAAGCAGGACCCGAGCACAGTCGCCGTGGTGGACGACCTGGTGCGCGTCACCCTGCAGGTTCCCAACAACGCCACTACTCCCGCAGGTAAACATGGCCAACTGGTTTCTTTTCCCATTTCAGAGAAAAGTTATCCATTTCTTGACCTGCATCACAGGTATTTCTTCTGGAGGACAAGGCGGACGACTGCCTGCACTTCGAGACTTGCACCATCAAGAGGGCAAATTCTGTTGAGATCCGATGCTTCTCGTTCGATGTCATTTACAAAAGAAACATTGCAAATGGCTTTATTTTCCATTGCAGGTCCGGCAGCAGTGCTGCTGGAAGTACAGGGAGTGTGTGGGTGCCTGGACCCAGTGTTTTACTCGTGGTTGGGGTACACACCGACAGTGCACGTGTCCCCGTCTCACCCCGGTACACCGGACTCATCCGCCCTTCCCACACCCGGCAAGGACCGACCGCGCGGGAGCCTTCTCAGTCCCGTGCCGCCAGAATCTAAAGGTAGTAATGCCTGCTTGTCTCTGTCTGTGTCTTCACGCGAGCACCTCATGTTTTGAATGGGTAAAGTTCTTTGACTTTGCGTTAAATGCACCTTAGCTTTCATTGCAGAGTCTCGCTCTGATTCGACGTCTGTTGTGACAGGCGGGCAGCAGACCGAAACACCATCTTTCGCCCGGACGCAAACTCAGTCTCAACTCGTCACCAGGTAACACAGACGAACACGCTCAACTTTTCCCCACACCACACCACAGGTCTTCGACAGAAGCCGACCTGGGTTTTGAGTGTGGTTTCTGTTCAGTCTACGAGTGTGCTTTGCCTTTCATGAAGACAACCAGCGGCAATCGCCTTTGGTAGGACTTGTGTATCACTGGTCACCTTGTTGCAGGTCTGAGGTTCCGGGAAGCAGTGCAGACAGCAAGACGGAAGCGGCTGGATGGTCGAGCTGGCTCGCTGAGCAGTACCCGATCATCAAGATCATGCAGGTCCAGGTACTGGCCGCTTCACCTCGTTTCACTTCTGTGCGTGTTCTGCAGACCTTACCCATCCCAAAAGTCCCAGTCTATGTTAAATAAGGTCTCATCACCCCAAGGCATGTTTTGTTTTCAGGTGGAGGTGAAAAGCAGCTGTGTATTTGTGCCATCAAGTCACGTGCCGCTGGAGGAACCGACGGCGAACATCCCGAGTAATGTAAAGGGAGCATTCCAGGCGTTGCGGCTGCCCGCGTGCCTCGTGCTCGCTCTCCCGGGCGTCACCGTGCACAGCGCCGCGTCCGCGCACAAACACATCGACGTCGAGCAGGACATCCCGATCAGGTCACTGGAGCACTCCGTCCTAGGTGAGCAACTTTTCCATCGTTTCGTTCCTCCCAGTCCTTGCATTATGCCATCAATCCAGTGTACTTACTATTTCAGATGTTCCCTGGAATCATCCAGAAACCCATCCAAACTTGTGGTTTTGCTTTGGTGGCCAGATTCTGCAGAAAGCGCAATGAGAATCAGAGGTGTTGTATTCGTGTCGCGTCTCAATGCATTCGCCGTTTTCTGTGTTTGGCAGGAGAAAAGCTGCCGTGGTCAGTGAGGTGCCGTGGAGCCAGTGTGTTCTCGACGCACGCGGACGGCGCTTGCTTCTACCTGACTCCGCCCACTGGCCTGTCGTGCACTGTGGCTGTTACCGCGCGCTACGTTCCTCCCACCTCGGACACAATCGCGTCCCTCGGTCTTGTACTGCATGCGGACATGGACAGCGTGGAGGTTCAGCTGCGCAAGCAACAGGTAAATTTGTGTTTCACAAAAAGAGGTGTAATTCAGCCAGTTCGTTTTCCTGTTGGGAAGGGAGATCTGTGCTGTGAAATGTCTTTCTAAATCACATGCTGTTCTTTTTTGTCAGTCTAATGGACCTTCTTTGTTGTCTGTCTCAGGTGCAGCTCTTGTACGATTTGTCTCAATCTGCAATACATTCTGCGAACAAGTTCGTCGCCTGCCAGAAGCTTTATCTGGAAACCACGGCGTCTCAACCCAAACCCACACCGCCCACTACAACCAGAGTCACGCCAGTCATTCCAGAAACTGTGAGGCCTCCACCTACAGGTACAAGATTCCGCGCAAAACAGCAGTCATGGCATAGTTTTCGCTCACACAACAAAGCTTCACAATGAATCGGTACTCCGACATGAACTGATCAAACGGGACGTGCGTGGTCACCACGGCCCAGACGGTGACCTGTTTTCTACATTCCCTCAGAAAAAGAGGAATCATTTTCTTTCCTTTGTCTTCAAACCGCTCAAGAATCACGTCACAAAGTCGGGTCTCTTTACCACTGGCAGAATTTGAACTGAACACTTATGATCGCATCTGTGCATTGTAGGTTCTTCTAGTCCCCCTGACGCTGTACCTGACCCAATCATAACCGTTACTGAGACGTCCGACTCCGTGTCAGAGGCCGTTGGCGCTTGTAACAATGCGGAATCCCACGGTAACGGTGCCGTCAAACTATCGCTGTGGTTACAATGGACTCTGCCGAAGAGCGTCTTCAGCTTGTTCAGCGTTACTGATAGTGACAGAGGTACGTGTTGTCTTATTTTCATCTCGTGGTTTGCAACGAACTGGGAGGAAATGGAATCCTGGCAGTCGGACACGGACACCACCCTGTTGCCAAGTCCTCAATCCGACGCACTCTGTTCCTGGACAGCTAGTTTAGCCGAATAAAATTCCGAGGACGCGTGAACTTTTGCAACTCGTTCTCTTTTTACCCGTAAAATTCTTGACATTCTGTGTCAAAAAGTAAAACTTGCTTGATGTTTCAGAGATGAGTGCGAGTTGTGAGCTGGAAGATGTGACAACCTCCATCGATCTGCAGGACGTTTACTCCAAGGTGATATCCAAGGCTGGATCAGTGAACGTTGTTCACAAAGTGAAGAGGTAAGGATATTTCCTCACTGACACACCTGTAGATCCTGATTGGTGTTCGGCTTTGGTAACAGAGACACAGTTTCGCTGATGAAAAACGAGCCAGTATTTGCCTGGGTGGCCTTCATAGCCTCGATCAGAAGTTTCACACCTTGATGTGGACCAGGAGTTTTGAGCAAAAAGCTGTGTGATAATTTTGTAGGGATGGTGGCTGGGTGCCGGGAGACCATGCGGGACTGTTACTTTCTGGCGCAGGCAACCTCTCGAAGAACGTGACGATTCTCTCCAACAAACCCTGGAGCAACCGCAGTCAGGGTCAAGGTCAAAAGAACTTCAGCAGCGCAGAGGAGGCCAGCGCGCGAGAGAGCAAGAGTCACGGGTTTCTCACACTGACGTTCACCAGGTGAGACGAATGTTTCCTTCTCTGGGTTGAGGATCCAGAAACAGTTGCTTGTGTGACGTGTTAATGTGTTAATGTTCACTAAATTGGTTGAAAAATGTTGTTCAGGGACTCCCTGTCTCCGGCAAGAGTGAGTGCTCTCCGAGTTGCAATGACACCTGGTGATTGGGAACACCCAGGTCTCTCTTTTAAACCCGCCCCTTAGTTCTAGAAGTACGCGATTGTTATTCTGCAGTTTGTCGTCTAACCGCACACGTTGCGAAGAAAACTATTCTGTTGTCGACTTTTTTGGGGTGGAAAATGCTCTGACTGCATTTGCCAGCTTGAATCTTAACACCTAATGTGGGTTGGTGAGAAAGACGTTGATGCTTGACGTCCAATTTGGCTTACAAGTGTTGTGAAGTTTATTGGGAAAATCCGGAAAACTTCATCAGCGTGGATGGGGTCCTTTGTGGAAAATGTGCATCTTTCAAGAAGAACTGACCAATCTTCAATTCTCATTGCATTGCACGTATTGGGTGGCGTTATCCTTGCAGAGTGAACTCTTTTTCCTGGATGTTTGACACAGGACAAACACGCCAGATTCTTTCTCTGTCTCGTTTTGGAATGTACATTGACGTGTTGTGTTTATTCAGGGGCATCTCAGATGCATTGGTTGTCGATATGAGGTAACTGTTTCCTTCATTTCTTGTGTCTAGTCTTTGTTCAGGAACTGGGTTTGCTCGTGCTTGGAATCAACCATCTTGATCTGGCCGAACTGGGGTGTTGGATTGTTTCTTCCAGTTATCAGCGTTAATTACGTCTATAGATGCATTTTGTACGCCGCTGCCCAAGACCCAAGATTGAAAATAGCACGCGTGCGTTGCACTGACAAAATAAGTTTGTGGAGATTGGTCACTGAGAGACACTGATAGTGTCTCTCTGCACAATTGTCAATTGCAAATGTTCTCATGCGCTTCTCTGCTTTACCTCGGGTCAATTTTGCTTTATTGTTTTGGCAGAAACGTGCAACTGTAAAAAGTTTGAGTTGCAAAATTACAAGAGATAAATGGCTTCGGAAGAAAAACGAAATTGATCCAAGTGCACGTGTTCGAACAAACACACAACCTTTTGCCATACCCTCCCAGCCCAGCTTGATACACCTCGCAAGTGAGTTTATTCAAATGGCTTTTCAACAACCAGCCTTCTCAGCACCGTTCTGTTTACTTTGTGGGATCTGAAGACGCTGCCTGGAACCCACAGGAAACCCAAGCAAACAGCGATAACATTGCTTTCGACATTTCAGAGCTCAGAAAAAGAACGTGAAGAAGAAACTGTTCACGCTGAACTCGGACGGGAATCACGAAGTGGTGGACAGAACGGATCCACTGGAGAACAACTCCAGTCGCAGTGTCTTTCTCAATGAGGTAAGCCGTGCGCGTCCCGAGGGCGGTCGGCAACTCACACAGAACCAGTACAGAGGCAAGCACCGCGCCCGCGTGAAAGCCCCTTTCCGTAAGAATGGGCTCCAAAGCGTGGTGGGAAGGAAAACACTGTGCTGTGGAGGTTGAAATCGGAGTTGCCTTGAACTGAGCCAAGGCGATTCATGTCTTTCACACAGAGAACTCTGATAACTTTCTTTCAGTTCATTCTGGAATTGGTCGGTTCAGAGAGTCCTCCCTCCGGCTGTGAGATGTGAAGCCAATGTTCAGCAGACCAAAGTTTTGTTTCTTTTGCATGATTGCAGCTGTGCGTGAATCTGGAGCCGTGTGATGTCGTGTTAAACTGCCCTGTGCTGAGGGATATGCTGCGCATTGTCAGTATCGACTTGCGCAGCGCGGCCTCTGCCGACAACCCGAGACCAAAGCTGCACCTCGGAGCCGAAAGGTGAGGAACAAAGAAGATCGGCCCGCACTGCGGAAGGGTGCTGCTGGACACAGCAGTTAAAGGGGTGGGTGGGTGGGTAAGTGAGTGGTGAAGCGGGTGCAGTTACTTTTGTTTTCTTTTGTATCTGTTCCATTAGCAAAGTGTTCAACAGATGCTCTGATTTTTCCATGGTTCCAGTGAGGACGGACTTTCTATTGGGAAGAAACCAACACTGCCATTGCTGCCCGCCAGTTCGTTACCCCTGTTATACATCAACACTGCGAACTTCAGGTGGGTTAGACAGTTCAACACACAATAAAGTGCACCCACTCCACAGGAAAGCCAATTCTGGCAGTTAGGATCAAAGATGTTGAGTGGGAGAGTGCAAGTGGGAAAGAGGGCTGGTGATTGGACGAAACCTGCTGCCTGCTGCCTGCTGCCTGCTGCCTGCTGCCAGATAATTACTGCAAGATAAATTGTTGTTTCCATGCAGGAGTGGGGAATACTGTCTGGATGTGGAACGCACAGTGTTGTGATGTTTGTTCTGATTTGTTGACACATGTCTCTCTTCATTTGGGAACGAATTCATTCTGCAAGATTCTACCATCCTTGACGGGTGGAAAATTTTGTTTCTTTGTCGCATTTACTGATTTCATATTTTACTTCAGATTGTTCATTCCTGATCTGAGAGCTGGTGATGAAACCGAGGTGCAGTCTCCCAGCGACCGCCTCCCTCCCGGCATCTCCCAGCTAATCTTGTCACGCAGCAAAGTCAAGGACAAACCCAAACAGACAGGTTTGTTTGTTTCTGATGATGAGGGCTTACACTTGCAGAGAACGGAACACCTACAGCAAACATTGCAGCCCAACAAGCAGATAGCTCACTCCTGTCGAGAGGCCGCAGGGACGACAGCGCAAAGTTTATTGATTTTGAGGCTGAGAGGAAACAAGCAAGGAAATCGTTGACGTGTTCTGCTTCTATACCTCACCAGGTCATCTTGTCGCCGCAATACCCACCCACCCGCCTCAACACCTGCAAGACATTTGTGTGCAACATTATTTTGACGATGTCTCTTCTCTGAAAAAGAAACTTGATCAATGACACAGCTCACACAGTGCAAATCCAAAGCAACAAATTTATGTGCGGTCACACTGATTGCAGGTGCTGATGACGTCATGATGATCCAGGTTCTGAGCGTCACTCTGACGTCACAGGCGGATAACCCGCTGCCACGGGTTGTGCTCAACAAGGAGCTGTACCGCAAAGCGGTCACTGCTGGCCTTACCAACCAACCAGGAGCCGACATGGAGGATCGGCAGTACCAGCTCGACATCACTGGTAAGGACCGTTCCAGATTATCCGAAGTATTGTCAGGTAAATGTTCTCCCTCTTATTCCACTTCAGTGCTTGGATGAACTTGGAATTTGTTTTGAACTTTATCTGGTTGTTGAAAGGCAGGCGGAAATCTCGCGCCACTTTTTTCGTGGCTCTCAAAGACGTTAGTCCTGAGGCCACCCTCAGCCTTCACACCCACCGGCTCAATTGATGTTCTTTAAATTTCTGCTCTGGGCGTTCTTGCACTCCTGCAAATTTTGCGCGTTCATCATTATCGTTCGGCTGCAAATGAAGTCACCAGAATGAAACGTGCGCGTGTTTGCGGCATGAAAGTGGGACACTTGGTTTCAGGTTTGAGCATGAGCACAGGTCGGTGGATTGATCTGCTGATCCCCACCAAACTACTGACGGAGGAGCAGACGCTACTGAAGCAGCACCCGGCGCTCGAGTGGAACACGCTCAACAGGACAGACAGGTCGGTCGCAAAAAATGTCTGGATGAAACAAGTTAGAGCCATTCACCAGCTTGGTTTTTGTGCTGAAATTGAAAATGCATAAGCAACAAGTGACCAGTTGTTTGGTGTTTGCAGGGCGGAGAGGGAGGAGTGTAAGATGTTGCCGATCGCCTCGAGTTTGGACCTGAGGATCGTTGCGGCTCCTGCGATCACGCACTCGTACTCTCCCACCGAGGTAAATGCTTATCTTTTTCCCTTGTCCAGAAATCCTGCGAACTGCAAAATGGACAAAGAATCACCTTGGACCTGTGACCACATGGTGATGCATGTTGTCAGGCGTGTTTTGTTTGCAGGTGGCTGTTGTGTGCGGCTACTCGCTGGAGGTAAACGCGACGAGTGACATGGATTTCTTCCTCGCGACTCATCAGGCGGAACTCATGTTGGACGTGACTCGTTCTAACCTCTTGTCATTCGTGACGGGCGCAACTCAAACGCCAGCACCGAATGTCGCCCAACCAGGAACGTTAGACGGTTCTTCAGAGATCAAGAAGACGCAGTTTGATTGGTCCAACTTCACGGCGTTTGACGTGCTGCTTACAGCGGGACGAATCTCCGTCATGGTATACACCTATGCCGAAAAACGGTTCGTGCCAATGACCATGAAACACCAAGCTCATTGTGTGACTTTGTGTGCTCAGTCAAAGATGGATAAAACAGTGAAATACTGTCTTGTTTCCACCACCACTTTTCCTCACAGATGCGCGTCCCCTGCTGCTGTGATGAAGTCCGTCTCTGCTCCAGCACCTCCCGGCAGAGCGCGCAGTAAGGCTGATCTCGAGTGGCGGGACGCGACGCAGGCGCAGACCGCGCTCAACTTCGACAGTTTCTCACTGGACAGCGGTCTGGGTTCCACCAGTACTGATGCGTCACAGGTTAGCACGCGTCCATTGTGGTGGTGTGTAAATCCACCGTTTTGGCAGAGATGACAACAAATTCAAATTCGAAGCAGCCAATGTGCGGAAACATCATTGTTTGTTCCTGACACTGATTGAAGACATTGTGTATTCCAGTCGCTGAGTGAAGACACGCACGTGCTGATGCCGTTTATCTTCGCGACGTTCTCTCAGCCGCACAGCCTGCTGTCCTGTCACCCCAACTCACAGAAGCTCGAGCTTTCCTGCTACGATATCGTCCTCAAAGGAGTCAACCCCGACCGCCCTGTTACGGGTGAGTACTTTCGAAAGCAACTAAAAAACTAACAGAAGACAGCGTTCATTGCGGATGCGCCGGCAGAAAACCATTCCGTTGGTAACACAGGTCATCGTGCAGAAGGGTGGGGAGGAGTCGATCAGGGCGAATGGCTAAATGCCTGCTTGATGTCACATACCTGTCGGAGCGGCAAGGACAAAGAGCATGATGGAGAACGAAGATTCCGTTCAACAGACATGAGAAATATCTCAGGTTTGTTAAAATTTACGAAAACGCCAAGATAATGTTTTTCAGATGAGCACAAGTTGTTGCCGGAGGTGAGCGACTTCTCGGTGCACTGGATCGAGACGCGGCCGGGTAAACCGCACATCAAGACGGGCATTCCGCCCTCGCTGTACACATTCCGCGTCTCAGACTTCCTGCTCGACTGCGGTGAGTTCATCCTGCGTCCCACACCTAGAGCACTCGTTCTAGTTCAGGGACTGACGTTTGTGAGTCAAATTGTCTCTTTGCTTGCAGCTGATGTTGAGCTGAAGATAGAACGGCCCATCAAGTTGAATGTGAGCTGCAGCAAGGTGAAGCAGCTGGTCGACTTCTCAGAGCGTTTCTCTCCGTGCGTCTCCAGAATCACAGACATCAACTCCACACTCACCGCGACATCAGGTTTGTTGATCTCAATTCATCGCGGACCAGTTTATGACAGACAAAGTTGAATCGGGCTACAGAGGAACGCGTGATGCAATTTGTCAGGATTCTGACGCCATGACCAACCAAGACACAGTGAAGAAAAGTAGACAGCGGAAAATGCAGAACAGAAACACATGGAAAGATAAAAGCCAAATTGGTGTTTTTGAAGGAACACGCCAGAAATTGTTTGTGTCTTCTTGTCAGGAGCACAAACTGTTGCGGAGGAGCAGGAAAAGAGCAGTGTGAAGACTAAGAAGCAGACGCCCGCCATCATGCAAACGCTGATGATGTTCAACGGGTTTCACTTGGCCACAGTGCAGACTGTGATTGTTGTGGAAACCAGTTCTGCTTCATCCGTCTCCAAGGCGACTGGACTTCAGCTGAGCGTGGAAACTATCACCGGAGGAGTGATGATCAAACAGGGAGGGCAAGGTAAGAGTTGAGTTCTTTTGGTATTTGGCATAACGAGGAGGTGCACAAAGGCGTTGGCTCTCCGTGCGACCAGGGAAAAGACATCAGGTATTTGGAGGCAAAAATGGGCTTTTGGGG
>JAAUYG010164494.1_pt1 | contig 13151 bp, 8 predicted proteins | sample 7278091 | NCBI WGS metagenome assembly JAAUYG01 (sample SAMN14350201, study PRJNA611818) | marine sediment metagenome | isolation source: surface marine sediment (0.6m) | place: French Polynesia: Moorea | collected 2018-08
CGATTTGTTGCTGGGAGATTCCTGCTGCTGGTGCTGGCAGAGGGGAGGTGTGTTTTGGTAGGAGGATCTCCTGCCGCCTGCAGGAAACACTGCCATCCAGATTACAAAAGGCTCAGAAAGCTCCCCAGCAGGGAAAAATGGTCCGCTAAATACCTGGCAAATCTCCTGCTAAGGTCTGGCTAATACAAGCCAGGCTAGTGTAGGGGCAGCTGACAAATAGAGCCGGCTGGGGGGGAGTGGGGGCTTCTGCCAACAGGAGCTGCTTGCCAAGTAACCTGTTCTGGAACTGATCCTGTTTTTTTTTTCCTGGATACTAGTTCCAGGATTCTAGCATCCTTAGCCAGTATGGGCTTTGCTGCTTCATAGTCAGGTGTTTCTAAATATTTTACCTTTGACATAGATCTATTAGGTCACTCTGATAACCTTTCTATGAATAAATTTAGCACAGGGTAGAGAAATATAGCAGAAAACTTGCATAGTTATTTTAACCACAACGTGGCTATTGATTTTACCAACGATCCAATTGCCACCAGCTATAGGATTATATAGAGCACAGAATAAAAAACAAGGCACCGTCAAGAATGAAATTATCTTTATTTCAATGATTTACTCACAGTGTATTACTGCAAAATACATGTATCTCAATTTCAATTTGGACAGTCTTAATTGTAACTCAAAACAGGTCTCTTGAGTCGAATTTTGTAGAAGCTAAAGTCTGCTTTAGCTGGAGTTAGCAGTGTTCCACTACGGCAGCCCTAGCTGTATTCCTGGCTTCACTCCCGTACATTAGGACTGGTAGAGGTTTCATTGCCTGGCAATGGGACCCGGAGAGACTGGGAGAAAAAGTAACCGAGACCTCCCAACATGGAAGTTGCATTAGTCTACCATTCCCCAGTGACGGTCCCCTAGCTAACCAGGCAAGGGTCTGGCTCGCTTGGTGACAGTGGGAGCTGGTGTCACCAGTTGTGACACACGGAGCATCTCCATACCAACCATGCTGGGGAGTGAAGTTTTATAGGTTATACAATAGCCCTCTGGAATAGGGACAACTCTTCTGTCAAATATTTCCTCTGACTGTTTTCCTTAGAGAGGTGTCCTTTGGTGGCAGGGTCAGCAGCATATGCATTCATGGTACTTTGCTGATAACATTTGTGTCGTCTCTAGAAAAGATTTTATACTGAGAGGGTCCACTGTACACACGTTGGCTGTTAATAATGTATGTATTGCTGTACTTGTTCATGACCTCTATTTTATGCAAACCTTTATCAAATAAGCTATTAAATGTTAAAAAAGGTAATTGAGTACATCAAGTCAGTTTAACATATTTTGCCAAGTGACATTGCCAATCCTCTGCAATGCCAGTAGCTTTTTAAGTCCTAACAATTTAGTCAATCTGTGTGAAATTCTATGAAGTTTTAAATATACCGGTACATGTATTCATGTTCAGCAAAGAAAATGCCTGTCCACCAGTTCACTCTCAGGTGATAGACAACTGGCTCTCAATTCTAAAAGCAAAAATCTTGCATCTGGAAACAATGTCCAAGATTCCGTAATCACGCACAAGATGAGCTTTTTGCTTTAAAGAACTTTCAGAATCTGAGCCCAGGTCTAATTTTCAGCCTTAGATGCTGTCTCACATCATAGCAAATATTTTACATTTACCAAAATAAATTAGGACTTGTATGTGATACAACACATTTCCTCACACAAGGATCCCCTTAGTGTGAATTAAGATGGCCTTGTTAGCCTTGGTTTCTTACTTTGTATTTGTGCCTGTATCTGCCTGTCATCCTTCCATAAACACATTCATCCAATCATCTTCATTTTTGGTGGTAGCCTTCCCTCTGACCCAGGGAAGAAATTTCCTAAAACCCAGTTAGGCCATATGTTACTATTAAACACTAATAGGATTAACCATATATGGGGAGTCCCAACTGCAGCATAATACATTTGATCGTGAGTGACATTGAAAGGTCGAAATTGAAGGTGACTTACAGCTCATAAAGATGTCTAGTTAGTCATATGTTACTACTAAAGACTTAGAGTACACATGTATGGGGAGCCCAACTCCACTATCAGACGTGACCTTGAAAGGTCAAAATCAAGGACACTTGGATAGTGAAGCCATGTATCTCGTAAAGGAGTTGAGTTAGGCCATATGTTACTCTTACACACTAGTAGGAAAGCATACATGGGGAGTCCCAACTGCACCATTAGATTTCACCTTGAAAGGTCAATTTCAAGGTCTCTTAGATTCTGAGTGGTAGGATTATATATATATATATATATACTATTTGGCAGTAAAAAAATAGTATTCTGGATCTCACATAAGTTTGTAGGTGGGCAGTGTTTTCAGCTATCCAAGCGGTCTTTTTTGCTACAATGGTCTTGTATAATTGGTGTGTGTGTCTTAAAAGTGCAAGCTTGAATATAAGCTAAAGGTGTTTGGATCTGTTAAAGACTGAACTTAATATTGGGCCGAAATTAACCGGTTTCCCCAGTATCTACAATGTACATGTAGCTAACATTTCTGTCAAGTTGGTGATAACATCTAACTTTACATCAAGGGACTGGAAACTGTTAACCTAAACCTCTGAGTGCAGGCTTAAATATTTTGAGATATACTGTCATCAAGATGATGATGATGATGATAATGAATAACAATAATAACAACAACAATAGCAGTTTTGTTTCAGAACTGCCATTTTATCTTTAAATATGAAGATAGTGTTATATAGAAATCATTTGTACTTTATTGGATGATACCTCAAGTAAATATGTGCAGAGAGAAGTGATATTTTCTTCGCTTATTCGTACCTACCGGTTCCCTGAGCAATATCTGTGATTCTTTTTTCCTTTGTCATACTTGTGTATAATTAATGGCATCGTCTGAGCTTTCAGATAACCTTTCATGTACGTCTCTGTGTTTTCTTTCTTGTAGGAGAAGACCCTAGAAGGTCAAACCCGCCAGTCTCCAGTCCTCGCCACCAAGTCCAAGATGTTAGGTAAGGACTGTGCTACTTTCTTGAAGAGTTTAAATTCAGAAAGATGTCAGTAGGATAGAGCCAGGTTCCAGAAAAATATGAAACCTGAAAACGTAACTGAAGTTTGTAAATCATTTTGGTAACAATTATCTTTTTACATGCTTCAGTTCAGTTTTGGAAAATAGCCCTCGGGTCTGAGCGTCCTGGTGGCTTTACTGTGAGCTGCTACCTACCTAATAAGGTCTTCCAACAGTTTAATATGTATGGGAGCATATAAACTCACATGATACACCTGCAGGCATCACAAAGCTTTAGGGTATAATTTCTGCACCGATTTACCTTGCGGACATGTAGATGCCTTTCACATGACACTTAAATGTGCAAAAACTTTTTATACTTTGCCAACGCTGTAGCAATCGATTACATTGGTGTTTTGCATCATGTTAAAAAGAAAGAAAAAAGAAAACACTGAAGTTAGTATTGATTGCTGTGTCTTGCAGTGCCAATTCTTCTCAGCAGGTTGCCTGAGCGGACAATAAAACAACCGGGGGAAAGAAATCGAAAAGCCAGTTTGACGTGCCCTGACTTTGAATCGAGCAGTTTGTTATTTCTGCGTGTTGATAATCTGGGGGGAACCTGTTAGTCTGGCTGTGCCCGCTCACTCTTTTACACCTGAAGCAAATTATGTATGCATTGACAGGCCCGCCACATAGGTGTGCGTTCCGCATCTTTGGCGGTTCAGCATAACAAAGCCTGTTAGTGCATTTCTGCCCTATTTCACATTCTGGGCTCTTCTCTCTTGCTCAAAGGAATCAATCGGAATGAAGACGATGACAGTGAGGCTTACCCTAACATTGCGACCCACATATTGTGATTATGGCGAAGGGTAATTCCACGGTTTGTGGAGACTCAATGCGAGAGGGGGCCAGTGGAAGGTTGGGAAGGGCATTAGTGCCGTGAGAGTGAAATGTCCACTCCACGTTGCACTATTGATGTTGTGTCATCTCTGATGGGGACTTGGTCAGGTGCTCCGTGTTGTCTCCAACAACATCGTCACTGGCTTTGGGGACACTCCAACAACTGTTGCTGGCCTCCTGCCCCACCCCAGGGGCAAACTGGGCTTATTTCAGGCTGAGGGGAGACTATGCAGCTGGGAGGGGGGTGAGGGGGGTGGAGGTTGGAGTACATGTGCAGGGGAGGTTATTGGGGGGTTGGGAGGTAATAGGAGACATGGTCTGGCTGTGTTGATGCTAATTCCAGGGTAGATGACTGAGTTATGGTCTCCCCAGCAGTCCCTATGCTGTTCCTGTTATCTCATAGCCAGGATAACAAATCAACTGATTGGCCGAAAACAAAAAATCACTTAAATTTGGCAGCGGTCATTAAAAATGCCACAGTGTGGTATAAGCAAACTATTCCTCCCCCCTCTGGCATGGCTTGAAGGGATGGATAATTGATACCTTTACCACCTCATTGACCCAACCTTCTATCATTTCAGTTTCTTTTATTCCCCAATTCAGTTGACATTTTGCTTGAGCAGATAAATCAATGTTAAAATCTTTGCCTTCCATGTTTAAAAGTGATAATGTAAGGGGGGGGGGGAGGTAAATAAACATTCACCAGTGCAAAGTATGTTTTAACAGTCTAGTTCAGTACTTTTGTCAGAAAAATAAGTAACTGTTCATTCCAGCTGAATAAAATTGTCATACAAAGCAAGTAATTTATTAAAAAAAAAAGTACATGTAAATGTATACTACAAAACCTTTCACAGCAAGACATTTACATGGTACATGTATACATTTGTACATAAGAAATCTTATTATGATCCAGGTTTATTAAATTGGCAGAAACAACAAAAGTATTTGCAATTCAATAAGATTTTTTTTGTGATTTATTTCAATTCATTTTGCTAGAACGTGAAATTCGAAAGTGGTACAGTGTTTGATGACTCATTCTGGAGCCCAATTGCTTTGCTGGTTCTGTCGGCTGGCATGAGAAGTTGCATCAACAGCCCAGGGTCAACCACAACAATAGAAATAAACTGCTCCCCTCTCACTATTGACACAGCTACAAGACCAGGAAGCCGGCTCTCAAATGATTTTTTTTTTCCAACCCTTCAATCCCCTGTAACGTATTGCCACCAACAATCCACTGGGGTTTAATGAACACAGGAGTTTTGTCTTTTGTCCTGGAAGCAAACAGGTTCTAGTATTTATTTGACCTGTGGTGTTTTATGGTCATTTGAGTATCTTAATTTATGCATATTTGAAGTGGAGGGTTGGAGGACCTTGTGGAGGGATGGCAGGGAGTCCTTTCAGGGAAAGCGGTGGGGAGTCCCGGTGCACGTGTTGTACCATTGTAGTGGATGATGCTCCAACAGAGCTATGTCAGCTTCCCTGGGCAATGGATGGGACCACCTGGGCAGGGGATGTTCCTCCAGCAAGGTTGGATGAGAGGCATGGGGGAAAATCTTCAAGGCATAATTTCCCTGGTACTGAGTATGAACAAATAATATACTAAAAGCCGTTACAGGGCTCTGAAGTTGCCGTCCAGCTCAATGAATGTTTCAAAATATGAAACATTTTCTGTTGTCAACTTTGTCAATTTGGTATTTTAACCAAGTTGTTTCGTGGGCTTTTTCAATTGTAAGGGTAGCCTCCACAGTGACATTGCTGTACAATGCTGCCAGACTGACCTCTATTAAGTTCTCAGAGTCTGTAGAGGGTTGTGCTGGAAATTAATGCTGGATTGTCAATGTTAGATAACGATGATTTATGATAAACATCTTGCGTTCAGGCTACTTAACTTTTTCAGTTTTTACTGAACACTAAATTTTGCTATTGGCCTTTAAGGTATAACATTTTTAACTCCGCTTGACACTGTCAGCAGATCTCATGAAATCAAAATTTGTCCAGCTGTTCATCTCTCCTTGTGTTGTCCTTATCTCTGAACCTACTGTATAACACAATTTTTTTCCATGTTTAAAATGGTTAACACATTTCTGATTGTTCATGAATTCATTGTTTTCATTAACATGGGACCCTATGGGAGCAAAAACTTCAAAAGACGACTGAAGAAGAATGGCAGCTGAGATTTGTCAAACCATTTCTAATTTTTGATCTTAGTGGTCCTAACAGAAGTAACTGCTTTTTGGATTTTGACAATTTTGTGAATTTAAATTTTTATGACAATTTCAAATTTTAGCATAACCACTTATGGCAAAAATTAACATGGGGCCAGTGGAAGAGGTGCTAAATGGCCTGACTAAGTCAGAAACAGTTGGTGGTAGAACGAAACAGTGAAATTTAGGACACGGAGACACTAGTAACACATATACAGGGCACCTTTTACGTGCATGTACCTTGTAGTGTTCAATCTCATTTTTGGAGTCACTCAGTGTATTGTCTCATAATGGCCTTCGGGACTCCAAAGAAACAGCTGGTCAAGGCAAAACAGTGAAATTTGGAACTCAAGATCAGAAGTAACACATATGTAGGGTACCTTTTTACCTTACAGATGCAATGCTCAAGGTCATTTTGGGGTCATTTGGGGCACTTGTATCAAAATGGCTTGAAACTCGAAAATGGTTTGTAACTGTAGGGCAAAACAGAGAAATTTGGGTTAGGGATATGGCGTACCTTTGACCTAATGTAGTATTCAAGGTCATTCGGGGTCATACAGTGCATTTGTCTTAAAATTGCCTGTAACTCAAAACCAGCCAGTCAGCAATATGAAGTGAAATTTGGGAGTCAGTCTGGACATTGAAGTAACACATTTGTTACTGTTGTAAAGCAGAGCCTCAAGATCTGTGGACTTCTTTTTTCTGTTATATTTCATTAATGTAATCATCACAGTAACAAATTAGCACCCCCTGCAGTGCTAGGAAGCCCCTTTGCCATTCAGTGGTGTGAGGTGTAAAGCTGATATCTGGGGAGTAAATCACTGCTCCCTCTACCCCAGACTCTGCAGGATTTTATTTTCCCATACAATCAATATCAATTGGGAGTTGTGCCCCAGGGTCTTACCCCCCTGTGGCTGGATACCCCACCTTACCCCAGGCTCAGACCGCTTCCTACACCCCTGTCTTTGTTTACTTTGATGTAGCCTAAGACAAAAGACCGTGTTCTCCGAAAAGAAAAGGGATGGCCTGTGTTGGTGGAAATCAATCAGAAGATTGCCTCAGCAGATGTTGAGCTTCCCAGCTTAGCCAGTCTAGCCACGGTATCCATGCTGAACCAAGGGGGACAAGGTTTAGCCAGGGGACAGATTGAGGGAGTAGCAGGCTACCGCCACAGGCTTTGTGGTGAGCCAGAGACATTGCTACATCTGCAAATACTGGGAAAGTCTGTGGGAAGAAGTACAGATTGTTTGACATGGGTTATCCAGACATCAGTGGAAATGAAATCATAATCACAAACCGACAAACCGTGGTCCTGTAATTGTAGGGCACATCATGGGGTAGTGGTAGCAGTGAAGCCTCAACTTGTGATTATAAGTCTGGTTAAAAAAAACGAGGATTGATGGTTCACTCGAGTCTGTCTCAAAATCCCGCTTCCAGGTCGGACATGTACATACATGTATAGAGTAAAAGTCTTGTTTTTGTTGCAGAGATCCCTTGAAAACAACTTCTTCAGTCGCCTAATGCATGAGGCCATTATAGTTTTTGAACTTCTCCATAATCTGTGGACTCCAGGCACAATGTGGGTGATCTGTACTCAGGGGCACCTGTCACACTTGAAATAACTGTCTCCGGGGTACCGGCCTCAGCCTCCCCACCTCCAATCAGCTGACCCCACCCTGTCGAGTAAAGTGACTGGTAACACACCATTACTGAGGTTGTAAGAAGCTAAGAGTCCGCAAAATAAACATGTCACCTCAAGAGGATGGATTCCTTGTCTGTCTGTGGTCATTTCAAAGTGCTGGTCACTCAAGTGGACACAGCTAATAGTCATCCAGTTGACATCCGACCATTGTGACCTGAACCCCAGCTTTAACAGCACCTGTCATTGACCCCTTTGTTGTGTGGCCAGAGGAAGAATGAGGGTGAAAGGTTAGAGTTCAGCTGAAGATAGGGCCCTCACTGGTTGGTGTTGGTACCCAGTAGATAGACCCTAACAGCAGGGACAGATTTGAAAGCAGTGGATGATAGGTTTGAAGACCTAAGCCGGAGCTTCACCTGCTGGCCTGTCACCATGCAGGTGCCATTAACATCTTTCCCTAATGACCCTTCCTAATATCCAGGTATTAATGCGGGGAGGGGGGGGGGGAGTTTGTTACTTCTGGGTCTTAGGTGAAGGATACAATATGTAATAAATCAAGCAAACAAGCTATTTGTCTACAGTCAATTATGTTAACCTTTACTAGTCATATTGATGATACTAATACATGTACACTGCTGGAAAATTTGACATGGTAGAAGTTTTGGAATAATGAGGGGACAAGGCCATAAATTGGTTTTCCAAAATTTGAATTTTATTGACTTAACCAATGGTAACCTTGTCAGCCTTACAAAAAATAACAAATATAACAGATTTTATAAAATACTGGAGTATCTACTTTGGTGTTGTCAGTGCTTATTATATAGCAAGAAACGGTTATTGAATCTTGTAAAATTTTAAAACTCCTCAATTATGGCTTGTAGCATTGCTTTCACTAGGCACTAAATTTTGGGCAAAATTACTCCCTATTTCCCAATTCCCAATAACCCCAGAAAAGCAAATCTACACCACCAGAGCCATTTTTGGACAGCAGGTCTTGTTTGCCACAGTCCTGTGTTTAGCCTGATTATACAGGAAGGTACACGGTTCCCTCAGGTTACCTCTGGGAACCCTACCTTGATTTTGACTCACCTCCCGATCCCATTTAATAGCTTCCCAGCAATTGTAAGCTGACAACTGACGACCTTCCATCAGAGGAGAGCAGAATTGATCTGGCGTCTGTGTCAACCGAAGGCTTTTAGTCGTCTGTCGGGATCAGTAGGGAGTGTCGTCTTTCTCTCCAGGCAACCGCCACCATTGGGGAGTGAATGGTGGGGACTGTCCCCAGTGTGTCACTGTATCTTCTTACCTGCCAATTAGCGGACCTCGTCAATTAGACAGGTAATAGCTGGGGACATGCGACAGTGGTGAGGACTAATTGGGGTGTATCATAATAGGGAGCAGTTGTTGAGAGCAGGCCAGCGGTTTGGTAGACAGGAAGGATCAGTGCTGGCCGGGGCTGTGGTATCAGCTGGTCAGGGCCACTGTTAGGGCAGTGAGTCTCCAGATACCTGCCAACCAGCCTCTTTATACACTTCACAGTTGCTGGCTGAGTGGGATCCAAGCAGGAAGTTTGCCTTGTAATGGCAGACTTGGCTTCCTGAAGGAAAACTTCCCCTGTAGGAAGGGAAGAAGACTGGCAGCCATGTGTACTGTATAACAAGGAGGCCTGAGCAGAGGGAGAATTCCGCTACAAAACTACAACCATTTTATGCAGAACCTAACAAAATTATAATCAGGATCAACACAGTAGTAGACAAGTTTGCATGGACAGCTAGCTATGGCCCTGAAGGTTTTTGTTAAAAGCCGTTTATACATCTACTTCTAGGCAATTAGCATTTAAAAGTTACTGATTATCAATATAGTGGTCCTGTACAATTATTCTCATTATTAAAGACTACTGGATTGTCTTTATAGAGTCAGTCAAGGTCTGACGAGTTTGCTATTTCCAGAGAACAGATGGACATTCTCAGTTGCCAAGTTTGCATGAACATTGCGGTAACTCTTTAGTTCAAGTAATAGTGGGAAGGTTCAGTATGACTTGCCATAGTCATAGGCAAATATTTGTGAAACCCATTTATGGCATCATTCAGTTGAAGGCACCCGATCTCTACAACGTTCACTCTGCAAGTGTTAGACACAATATCAAACGTATTGTCAAAGTATTGTCAATCTCCTGATTGATACCATAATGATTACACAGGTACCATGGTACCATGTTCTGGTGGATTGAGACAGTTTCCAATCAGCACTCCATCTTAAAATCTGCACAAAACTTTTCATTTTCTTTTTTTTTTATCACTGGAATATTGGAGGAGTCCAAGCAGCTTTACTGACTGGCCTTGGTTACCAGGAGGCATTGTCTGCCTGACTGCGCCGCTGTATTAAGCTCGCCCCAAATCATAATGCAGCCAGTAATTACCGCTCTGGAGTAACCGAGCAGTTGAGGAAAGACATTTCGACTCATCTCGCCCTGCGGCCAATGTAACGGTTTAATGAGAAAAGTGGGCTTTGCCAGCCCGCCACGTTATTATGGCATGCCATGTGTGGCAAATAATGACAAACAAGCTGGCCTGTCTGTGATCTGGGCTGAACCTTATGACAATTGTTTTGAAGGAGAGCTGAGGCGATACTCCAGTGTCACCGATGCCTTCTCTCTCCGCCTTCAGCCATGGCTAAGGTTCAATGACTTAATGGGTGCGAAGAGACCAGCCCCTGTGGCCTAGGCTCTCCGCCATGGAGACAGCATGGAGAGAGGGTGATGAATGCAACTTGGGATAGGATTAAGGCAAAGTGGCCAGAAACACAGCTTTTAGCTTGATGAGTTCTACCAAGTGACCTGAATGAAATGGCAAAGAGTTGTCTAACCCAAGGGCGTTCAGTGGAAGCTGCCAGTGAAAAATCTCTATATTGATAGGGGTGCCTATACTCCCTGTAACATGGCCCCATCAAATCAGTAATGTGAAAAGCTGATCAATCATAAAGAATTACTAGACGTGATGAAGGCTACAAGCTACGGTTGCTGGCAATCTGGCTGCATTTTCTGGGTCAGTGCAGAGTAGAAACAGGTTGGGGTATGGACGACCCAGTGGTCTTTGATTGATCAGGGTGATTGAGAATGGGCTTGACTGGGATTAAAATTATCCAGAACATTCACATAGCCAGGGGACCCTTCACTAGACAGGTTACAAAATGTCCTACCATTTCAAGTTGTTGAGTAAAAGGTAATGAATATACTTAGATGGATTGGTGGAAGATAGCTAAAACACCAAACCTTATGCTACATACAAAATACTGACAGTAATTTTCACTTTGCTAGCAGCATTAAGTTGAAGATCGAAGGTAATACTTGTGGAGGCAATATCCTTAATGTTTTGGAACACTGTTGAGAGAATGGCTGTAGCCAGGGTGATACAGCTTTGAGGCTGCCCTCAGCTCCATTGAGTCTCCTGCAGTGCCATCCTCTCTGTCTCCCTGTGATTAAAGTAGAAAAAAATACCTTGCAGTAATGACAGGCTTAAGCAGCAGGTAAAGCCCCTCCAGCAACTGTTACAAGGCTGGGGTAAAAAATAACAGTAATACAAATAAAACCTGCTGTATTCAATGTACCTCTGAAAAAAAAAAGAGAAAGCAAAAATAAGGGGCGGCTGAAAATAAAGCCTTTTGTTGCTTCCGGGTATCTCTAAGCCTAGGTTGTGCAGTGAGCAGTGTTTGGAATGTATTGTTATGCAGAGGACATTTAGTGACCTTGGCCGACCTTGGGGTCAAGGTCAGGGGTCAGATTCAATGCGGGGTGTCTATTATGCGTAGAGGTGCTGATACAAGCAGAATCCCGTTCACCTGTTTGTTAATTCTCATCCCACAGCTTTGATGTGATTTCACAGAAAATATAATGTTGACTATCCCAGAGACCACATGGACTAGGGCTGTAATTTTCAACCCAGAATCCTGTATTTCAATAAAAGATATTTTTTTGTGTGTAAAAAAAACCCAAACTTTTGTGCTGATCACAGGCATTACATCAAGTTTCAGGTCACCGCGGGCAGGTAGTGTAGTAGTTGAGCGTTCGCCTGGCATTGCGGGAGGTTGGTGGTTCAATCCCCAGCCACGTCAAACAAAAGATGTTTAAATTTGAGCTTCTGCTGCTCTACTTAGTGCTCGGCACATAGGCACATATGGAGTGACTGGTAGGCTCAGAATCTGGATAGTGGTCTCGGTTGAGACATTACTGCCCACCCGTGGTAGGGTGTTTTAGTGGGGTTATACTGGTACTGGCTGCAGTTGGGACTAACATCATAAAGACGGATCCATTACACAATTACACACCAATGAACACCTACATGTGCATGACCTTGTTCAGAGACCAAGCCATTGAGCTTGGTAAACCTTGTTCCAGTCGCGATAACACCAAAACATTATCATCCATGGCTTAAACATTGATCACTCACTCAAGTTTCCGGAAAATCATCAGTGCTTATGGAGATCTAGGTAATTGTGTGAAATCAGATTACCAGCTTACTACATTGATAATTTGAAATCACCAAAGCAAAGTAAATACTATCGTGCCTTTGCTTGTCCTGTCACTAGAGGTATCAATTAATTCTTTGCACTTGTTTAAGTCTACAGGAATGCTGTCACTCTCTGCATCAGTAAGAACAAGAGAGTTCTCATGATGTCATGTGTCAAATACTATGTAAACAAAATAGTTAATCTCAGTTGCATGCTTTGGAAATAGGTCATGTATCTCATGAAATATATTGACTTGAAATACATATTGAATTGTAATAGCTTTAAATTTCTGATTGTAAACTACCGGTACTGGACACTTTCGTATATAAAGGTACATATATGAAGCAGTGTTAACTTTCAAGTTCATCCTATCTGAAATTCAGCATGGGCTGCTGGATCTACAGATGTTGGGAAGCCTGACTGGATGCCAGTCAGGCTCCTGTGTGGAGCCGGCATATCCTGGTGGATGTTGTCCTGGTCAGGTGATCTCAAGGCAGACTGCCTTCTTTCCTATGGAAGCCTGTTGGGGAAATCCGTGTTTCTGTGTGGTGGATTGAATGACAGTGCATTGTAGATACAGGTGCCCGAGCCTTTGAAACCTGGCGCCACCTGTACAAGATGTTTACAGGAACCTTTTGTTCTATGAGAACTTTCTCTCTCAATGATAAAAATCCAGAAAATATATTGTGCAGACTCTGTTTAAGTTAAACCGTATCGACCTTTGGTACCCACATTGAGTACATACCATACATGCACCATTGTAATCCAATGAGTTCTATGTCTTTGCTTCATCCCAGTATCAGCTGTGGTAGGCAGGCTCTGGGTTACACACAACTTCAGTCCCAGTATCAGCTGTGGTAGGCAGGCTCTGGGTTACACACAACTTCAGTCCCAGTATCAG
>JAAUYG010221932.1_pt1 | contig 13151 bp, 9 predicted proteins | sample 7278091 | NCBI WGS metagenome assembly JAAUYG01 (sample SAMN14350201, study PRJNA611818) | marine sediment metagenome | isolation source: surface marine sediment (0.6m) | place: French Polynesia: Moorea | collected 2018-08
ACCAAAATCTCAATATTACAAATTTGTTACCAGCTCGCAAATTTTTATCAGGTGCCATTTATATTTTAGGTTTATTATCGTACTGTTCGATACTGTCTTACTTCCCCAAACCCCCCCCCCCCCCCCCCCCACGCCCCAGTATGTGCATATTCATTATTCTGCTGGTATTTGTGCGAGTGGTAAATTGTTGGACTTATGTATTCTTCTGGTGCCTAGCTCTCTGTTGGTCTGTCCTGTTTCCAATTGCTCCATCATAACTTTGTGATGACGTACAGTTTTAATTTTTGTGGAAGAAATAAATATATCGGACAGATTCAAGTTTTGTGCGACTTATGTGCAACTGGCAGGTAAGCAGTTTTAGCTTAGGGCTATCCCATTAAAAAGTATGGGGGGTGGACCTGAAAAGATATGAAAATATGTTGTAGGGGGGCACAAAAAGAATAATAATACCTCGTAGGGCGGTGCTGAACAATGCATCACACTATATATGTGTATCGCGAGAAGAATTAAAATATGTTTTGTAGGAGGGATTAAAACTAATTGAAATATGCCGCAAAGGGAGGCTGAAAATTTTTCAGGTCCACCCCCCCCCTCCCCCCACTTTTTAATGGGATAGCCCTTAGTTTTCATTTTGACAGTATTCCCTGCCAGTTTTCAACCCATTAACTGCTCCATTGTTTCCTCCATCTTGAAAGTAAAGTTAACCTGACGGAAGGCAGAGTGGGCATGAATGGAATCGGGGCAGTGATTAGTATTAGGGAAATCCGACATTTTGGTAGGTCGTCTAGTTAATTACAAATAGGCTAATGAAACATGATATCTGGATCCATATGACCCCAAAAGAGTGCATTGTAAAATAGTCATGGTGGTCAAATACATAGGTCGAATACAATACACCAATTGCAATGCGAGGCCCTTGACATCTTGGATGTTTGATTGTCATCTTGGAATGAATGACGTATGAAGATAATCTAACAGACAACCATCCCCTTTCAACGCATGCAGTCTGGGATCAAACCTCCATCCTCCCACTCCCGGGTGAATGCTTTGACCACCAATGCCTTTTAATCACCAGCCTATAATCCAGACATGCTTTACATACTCTTTGATATTTCTTAATTTGGTCAAATGATCACTAAACAATTTCAAAATATAACAATTGACACAGAAGCCCCTACTTTTACTATGTTGCTTTGAAGAAATGTGCTGGGCAATATATATGCTTGAGCGAATGGTTCATTAGGCAGCTAGACAATAGTTATGGGGCTGCCAATCAAATTTTGGGGAAGGGGGGGGGGGGGTGTCCTTGTCACTTTGAGAGTAGAAGTAAGCCAGTATTCAACAGATCTCCTTGCCCCTCAGGTTGGAAGACAAAAATAGTGTTAAATTAGTTTTAATCACCTTCAAATTGCAAATATTTCTTCATCCATAATTATTTTAAAGTATTATCCCTTAGGAAGAGCAACTACGAAGGTCTGCTTTTCCACGTACTTCAGAATAACAACTTGCCGAGCACAACAAGTGAAAAAGATGACAGATTTAAACAAGGCTATCAAGAACTTTAATTTATTATCAAATTGTGATTTTCAACATGTGAAAAACTGGTTACTTTTAATACATAAATTACACATCGCAAGTTAGAATTCATGATTTATTCCATTTACTTTATAATAACCAATGTCAATCAAATTTTACCAGTAATGTGTACCTGTGTAGTTTTCAAAATACTTGAGCATTACACCCAACCTTTGTACTGAATTGTCTACGGGTATCCTACCAACCCAGTAATTGTGTGGAGTAGCTCATACCAATATGCAAGTATTTTCTTTGGAATTATCATATATCTAACCAATGAGCCAATATTAAATGACTTTGATACCAACATTTGTGAAAGAATGGTCGTAGAGAAACATGTGAAGTCCTACAATTTCTGGCATCTACTAAAAAAGCTGTGAATTTTAAGCTTGGTACAACTCCCGTTTCCCCAAACAAAGCAACAAGATGAATGTACAATGAGATTCCTTCAATCCATAAGACTGGGCCCAATTCAGCCGAAAATACTCCATCTCTGGAACACGTTGAAGTTAGGAACTCCAAGACTAACACAGGGATGAAGTCCCCAACTTTCTGAGAATTTCCAGTGCTGAAGCATTTTAGTGATTTTGGACCCTCCAACAAGCAAGCTATGCCATAAAGTGTGTAAGTATATAAGCATACAAAATTGTATACAGCATGATAAATACATAATATGACCCATCTACTGCAGGCAACATTTGATATTGACACATATACGAACAAACCAGAGTTTATCATCATGATTCCAATTAGCAATACACGTGTTGAATTTGCCTTTTACCAAAATAATATCTTAAGTTTATAAAAGGCAGTTTAGGTTACAATACTAAACCACTACAATTCTAATGTGATACTTTTGATTCTTATAACCCTGGTCACCATTTTGCAGTGGAAGCACTTTTTTTCTGAATTAATCAAGGCTCTGTGGTCAAAACTTACAAATATGGAACAGCGAACTCAGCTGCAATACCAGCAACAAGTAAGGCACATTTTCAAATTTATCACAATTTGTCCCCACTATATAAATAGACAAATATAGGGATCTCTTAACAGATTTGCCACCAATAACAGTACATATGCAATAGCTTCAGGTCCCATTCTGCTGAAATATGACGTAAACACGGTTTTTAAGAACATTTAAACATGAACCAAGCATTTAAAACCTAAAATACACTGCTACATGCTGCAGTAAAGTTAAAAAAAAACATTCCTCAACTGTACATGCATATATACTACATGTATATAGTGTACACAATAAACTATTTAACATATAATGACATTTACACATTCATATAGCGAAGACCAACTGGCTTCTACATCACTCAAATATATAGCTGGGTAACTGCTCTACAGTCAATTTACAAAATGGGGTGCGAAAAATACCCACATACATGTATTCTAGGTTTCCGTCCCCCATTTCCATAGCACCATAATGTTTTGGGCAAATGTGAATCCTTGTGATATACCCACACATGATCTGTATACTTCCACAAAGGATACACTAACTCCAGCTACAATAGTGGTACATTTATATACAATGTAATATATCAAACCACTGCTTGCTCAATGCACGTATAACTAGATAGTTGGTTGCTATGCAACGCGATAGGGCATCCCGATTGGCCAAAAAAATACCCATTTATATAACACTCCGGGAATGCATTTTTGAGCTATTTAAAACAGCCATAACTGTAAAACTACCACATTGGAAAAAAATTTACACTTGTTTTGAAGGCTTTTCCTAAAATGCCAGGACAATGCCAGGTTCCTTCGTTATGTTGGGCCCCTGAGAATGCATTTTTTGAGCTATTTATACTAAAAAAAAAAAAAAATTCAAAACTCAAAAGGAAATTACGTCATTAGAATAAAATTTAAACTTGTTTTGAAGACTACCTATAAGAAGCTTGTCCTAAAATACCAGGATAATGCAAGGTTTCCTTCATTGTGTTTGGCCCCTGAGAATGCCATTTTCGGCGGCGGAAAAAGGAGGGAAAAAAAAAGTCGGCAAGCCCATAGGGGATCCCGTCGGAGGACGGGATGCCCCAATTATCAACATGTACAACAGCTAAATAAAAATTTTCTATCACAACTGTACCTAATTCAGTGCACTACATAACAATAATGCAAATGCCAAATGGAAACCGAAAGTGAAAGTCTTGTTTTACAAATCCTCATTCATTGCAGACGTCACTGGAAACAACTCAAGCATTAAATATGCCATAAGAGCCAAACAACCATATAAGGCTTGATAACTCTTCATCCTACCCACAGCGCTGTGAACAACATTAAACTCACTGTAATCTGACTACTGACGAGAAAGAAAGATCTGGATTTAAAAACACCATTTTCATATAAAAAGCTTTTTTTTAACTTATAACAAGCTAGTGTCACTTGGGCTTTATATGCATTTTAGTATCCTTAATCACAAGCCCAAAGGTAACATGCTTCTACTGGGTCCACATTCAGAGCTGGTGCCAAGCGGTTCGGATGCCTCGTTGGTGTCCCTAATGGTAGCATTGTTACTAACCAAGGGCCACGGAGATAATCATGACCAGGCCGAGCACGATCAGCACAAACAGGTATATCCCCAGCACACGGTTCTTGAATCTCTTACCCTGGGGAGCCAAACAAAGACAACTGTCAGTTAGCTAAACACTTGTTCCACAGAAGTTACTAACACCAACCAATGCTCTTATGACTTCAGAGAGAACCCTCTGGACAATTCTAACAGTACTGGCATCCAGCTTGTTAGACAATTGCTCTATCTGGATGACCGACACCTTCAAGTTAAAATAATTTCGATGTATATTTTTTTTTATTATAGTTACATGTTGAAAGTGTGAATAAACTTTCTATCTATCTACTGCCGGCCTGCCTCACAGAGTAAATCTGCCAGTCGTTTTTCTGTAGCTACTACAGTGTTGTATAAACTTACCACAGGTTCTGGCTCCTGTCCATAGTAATCCCCGCGGGAGTCACCCTTCTTCATCAACTCAAACTCCTCATTCCTCACTGCAAACACAAAACAAACTTGCTCTAAACCTTTTGACTGGCGTTTAATGTTGGTAAAAACAGTTTTAGAAGCAATACAAATCTTGGTTTCTACCTCTAGCAGCCAGCCAAAAAGCATGTTTATTGCAAGAATAGTTCAGAAATATATTACCGGGTAACTTAATAACCCTCGATTCAAAGGCAAGTCAGTGCGAAGGAAAAATAAATTCTTAAGACTAAGGTGATTCACGTTCCCAACTGCACTAAATTACCTATAGGCAAAAGTGAGAACACCTGTACTTTATGGATACATGTAGCAACACCAATAAATGTCTCCCGACAGCCAAAATGCCCCAATGGACATTATGTACAGCAGGCCATGCACACATTGCTGCCCATATACCAGTAAAGCTGATTAGGTTTTTGAATTCTGAACTCCCCAAAAAACATCAAAGCTTCACAAAACTTCTTAATAACCTGCGACCTTGCAATAAGTAACTATAGGGACATGATCCCTAAAATCTACTCCAAATTACACCCCTGTTGCTGGAATAAACTAAAGTGTATTCTCTTTTTGACTTACTCTTCTGTTTCTTGGAGTTGAGGCAGCCATGGATCTCCAACAGGAGCTCGGTGATAAGGTGCCACAGCAGGAAGGCTACCATCACCCAGGTGGCCCACCACGGCACATGAGCCTTGGGCAGGTTCAAGCCGATGAAGATCGTTGGGGCTGGGGGGATATGATAAGAGGTTCGGGGTTAACCGGTGGTTCGACGGAAACAGGAACGGAAGGTTTTATCAGCACACAGACCAATATATTGGTTACTAGTAGGGATATTGTTTTTATAGATGTTTAAAATGGCACCATTAACTTAAGACTGCAACTCGTAACCTTCTCTCTCCATTCAATATTTCCAACCAGATAAGACTGAAGCTCTTAGTTTATCTCTGTGAAATAATCCAACTGGATTACGTTAATTACTTCATGATGTCCAGCTATGGCTTTCCTGAGGTCGAGGTGGATTAAATCATCTTAACGGTACATTCTGTATTTGCTAAGACTGTTGTGCATGCAATGGCATCAACATTTTTTAAACTAATCTGTGGTAGTGGGAAAATAGCTGTCAAATACAGTGCCAACTTTCGCTAACCTATACACGAATGAAACAAATATACCAAATCAACTACAAGTAGTCTCATGTTTCAACAAAAGACTAACAGCACTTGATTAGGATTAAATACGGTAGTCTTGATTTTTTTTTTTTGCATCTAGTTAAGGTCTAGCAAGCAAGCAAACATACTGGAAAGGACAAGCGCAATCAATCCAACGAAAAAGTGGATCCAGTTAAACACAGGTCTGGCGCGAGCATTTTCTTTGCATCGGCACAATGCTATGAAAGGCTGAAAGGACACAGAATGCAAAACATAGGGAAGGGTGGTACAAACAAACGTCATGCTGTAAGATGTAAGTCGCAGACATCTAGGTTGTCAGGGGTATAGGCTGGGACTGGAAATGGACTCAATAATATGGTGCCCAATTCTGGAAAAATCTTCAGTCTAGAAACGGTCTAAATTCAATAATCAGCTTCAAGTTGGAAACTTTTAAGACTCGGAGGAGTCCTAATATCTAGTCCTTATATCGTTATAACGTAACAAGGTCAAATCATAACGCTCCAGGTCTTTTTCATACTTAATATCACTACTAGACTTGAGATTTTTTAGGAAATGGGACTATGAACACAGGCAAAAGGTTAGTACAGGTAATCTGGAGCATGCAGTGATTACACAACAAGACTGAGCCATAGAGAATTGCATACACGGGTAATGTCCCGTAACCAATATAGCCATCCTTCTATCTTGACGGTAGTGATACAAGAAGAACTCCCCTCAAATATCACTACTACTTAATAGTCTGTTAGGTACAAACCGTCTTTTTAATACTTTTGTTTAATACATTCAACAAGTCATAGCATCCATAAACTTATCTAAAGAGCAAAATGATTTGTTGTGTACTCATACGTCTAACAGAGTTTTACCTAGGCTGAAGGAAGTCAACAAACTGTCAAGGGGAAATTATGCAACAAAGCTTATTGCATTATTCAAATTCAACCAATCAAGAATTTTTTTTTAAAAAATCACACAAACAGAAAACATTCAAACAGAAATGGCAAGCAAAGGTGGGGATAGGTCCAGCATACAGTAACGGTAGCACATCTTACTCTGCAAGACAAAAGCTATAGTGCCAATGAGCCAGTGGATCCAGTTGAAGACCGGACGACACTCATGTTCCGGGGAGCAGCGGCACAGTGCGATCAACGGCTGTACAAGGAGCGGCAGCAGGTATAAACAATATTCTATCTCATATCAGTTAAGGTCCAATGCAGCTATTCAAAAAGGCTTTTTGCGTGTTTGTATACCTTGCAATCGTATAAATTTTCCGGAAAGGCGTACACCCCACCCACCCTCGGTGATTATGTCGACTTAGACATGCTATATATATATCAGAGCCAATAAAACAACCTTACATATTGACCATGTCAAAGATTACATTCCTTACATATTAACCATATCGAAGATTACATTTCTTCTATCTTGACAATTGGTTGACATGGGGATTTTTCGCACAAGAATTACAAGTACATTATTACAGGTCAATGAGACTATAAGCAGCAGCAGGCGAACTCACGTTGAGAACACAGAGGATGGTGGTGATGATGCCCAGGATAGGATGAGCCTTGGCCGGCAAATTCGGCATCTGTAACAGATCGCAGAGAGTAACACAACCTGAGACCTCAATAGCTTCACTAATACAGAGAGAACTTGTCTTCAAACGCCATCCCATTAGCCATAAAATTGTGGTCTCTCAAGACATGTGGTCTTTGGTCACGGGTTCAAAAATTACATTGAAATGTAGGTAATTCTGTCAGGAATATGTGGTCCTTCAAGACAGGTGGTCTCTCATGAAAGTGGTCTCTCTCAAAACACGCTTCACTGTACCCTGCCTTCGAGGTATCACTTCGTTCAAAAGATTTCCAATTATGTATGTACTATCTATAAGTTTTCTAGTAGGTATACTGAAGCAATCCTGTCTAATGTTTACTCACCCAGCTGTATCCGTCCACATGGACAAAGATGATAATGAAAGCGATGATTGTGCAGAAGAAATTGGTCACCTGAAGGCCTCGGTGAACCTGAAACAAGGAACTGAAAGCTTCAACCCAATATGAACTACAGAGTCGTTCCTGTACAAGCTTTAATATTCTCACATTACAAATGCAAATGGCTGATGTTAGAAATAAAATTTTCATTTCTTTGCAGTTTTTTGTTGCTATATAAATCAGTTACATGTATCTACAAAAAGTCAGCTCCAACTACTTTTTATTCCAGGCATTACCCTGAAGCTCCTCTCGTGTGGCCCCACGTGGTCACGCGATGAGTGACGTTAGCCCACGCACATTTCCCTGAAGATGGCACCGTGCATGCTCGCCGAAAATTTGCGAACAATTTTTTGTTTTCTTTTCAAGACTCAGTGAGTAGAAAGACAATTTTTCTAAATTACGAATCCCGAGTCCAATAACCTATTTTCTTGTACTTTTTATTTATTTTGGGCAGGGTGTGTAAGTTGCTGTGTTGGGTGCTTCCTTAAAACTTGAACCCGCAATGTTACCTCTGTCACACCCGTGTATGTACCAGACACTTACCGAGAACCAGACTTTCTCTTTACAGATCCTCTTGTTCGGCCACATGGGTTTGTAGTATTTGGCAAGCAGGATCGCTGTGGTGCAACACATCATCCAGGCAATCAGCATGAGGATAGCTGGAACAGTACACCGCGCAGAACCAGCATCAGCATACGGTCTGAACATATCATTATGAAGCTCACTGGCACTTTTAATATTATATGTCTCAGATATCAAATCCTGTAATTATTTTTAATTATTTTTAACAATTTCAATGGCATCTCAAAGCTGTCTGCAGATGTTTGCACAATAACAAACTTTCAGAACTGAATGCAAATTGCAAACACAAAATATCAGACCAAATGACGCGGGACAAAATTTCAATAACATCATGTGATGCAAAAGTGTTTGAGGGTACTGAGGCAAAAGTGGCATGGGCAAAATTGTCAACGCCATAAAATAAAATACAGCATAAACTACAGTGTACATGTAAGTAAACTAAATGTGCATCTAACTACTATAAAATTCAATGCCAAATATCTATTAAAGAATCCTCTCTGTATCCGCACCATGGACTTTCACCAAGATGTATCGGGCAGTTTCCGAGATGTTATCTTTATACAGTAGTGACACCTTAGATGGAGACACGTATGGGTATTTGAAAGGCTCCATAACATGGACCAGCTTACGGCCTGAAGTAGAAAAAAGAAGAGAGGGTTTGCAACAGTTTTACATCCTTACATAACTAGGACACAGAACCAGGTAACATTTGAAAACAACCTGATTTACCGCTATTTCTAGTTCTTTTTTCAATTTTTTTTTTTTTCGCACTGAGTGCAATATTGCATGACTTATTGTATTATTGCAAATTATAAAGTCAATTCTATTATTTTTGAATGGATTAACTCTTCTTCTGTAAAATCCGCTTTGTTGAAGGAGAGCATATGACTAACACTCAAACTGATACTAGCAATCGGCTCCCAGACTTTGCTATAAATGTAGTATGCACTCTGACCAGATCATTATCCAGTTCAACAACTCTAAGCGTAAACCATCTAGCCTTCTACAAAGTAACTCAGAAACATTCAGACATTGATGAATCAGTGGCAATAACACGAGTCCTTGGAATTCGGATGAAGATGAAAAAATAAACGCGTCTTTTAGACTTATGCCACCCAATATAGAAATACTCGAAAATGAATTTGTTATCAGTATCCTAGAGCTGGCATCCATAAAGAGACATGCAACAATAGTTAATAACACTAAACAGATGATAGTGTAGATGACCTGCATAATTCTGTATTTATAACATTGCACATTGCTGAAACACTGCAGTGAGCAATATCTGTTGCTCTCTGTTATACTTCGCATAAGAATGCACATTACATGTACAGTCAGATCTGCTCTGAAGACCACCTATATATAAAGACTGCCTGCTTATAAAGACCACATTTTACAGGTAACCCAGGTGTATATTTTCCATACTATTGAACCTGCATATAAAGACCACCTGTGTATAAGGACCACTTTGTTGGTCCCTAGGGTGGTCTTTATATACAAGTTTCACTGTACAATTTTGTAATCATTTATAAGAAAACTATTCTCATTATTGTTATGAATAATGATATTGGAGAACGAAACCATTAGATAGCGGCACACAAAAAAACCTACCTTGACCATCAACCTTTCCACGTGTCATCAGTAAATGGTAGTGGTCACCAAGGTCAAATGTCTGATCCCCCTTTTCTGCTTTGGTACGTTCAAAGTGACAGCGAATTCGACCATCGGCCTTCACTCCATCCATCTTATCTAGAAGGCTATACTTCTGAAAAAGTAATACAATATATAGGTAATGTGATTGTCCAGGGGTCAGGCAAGTATTATACTAAAGGCTAGCCTAAAGTTTAATCTGCTCTAAAAACAAATTGCTTAAGTGTAGGAATCACATAGTGTCCCCAATGCTTCATAACGACTATAACTAAAGATTATTCAACCACTAACAGGGAACGAGAGTAGGGCTTCCTTTACACACATATGACGTCAACTGTCAACACCACAGTAACTGCATGACAGCCAACCCAAACCTCACCCTATCATCTTGAGGCACCACGTTTTTCTTGTCATTGGCCAAGTTGAATGACCTTCTGACCTCCACGTCATCCAGTTCTGCATTCCAGACACACTCCATCACATCGTCATTTCCCTACAAACAATAACGTTTACAGTGGTCCCTCTATTTTAAGACCACCCATGGGACCAAGACAGTGTGGTCTTATATTGCAGGTGGTCTTAAAATAAAGGTCATTTAACACAGAAAATTGCCCTTTGGGAACAAATCAAGCGGTTTTATAATCAAGGATGGTCTTAAAATAGAGGGCTGTAAAATAGAGGGACTACTGTATCTCTACAATAACTGATAATTGATTTCCATTCAAGACGTCCAGTCTGCTTCAAAGTACAGTAACAAAATATCTTTGCAATGATGTCACAATAGAGGCTAATGTTTTATGATTAGACATATAACAGGTATTACATGTATTATGTTTGATATATCCGTCAGCCAGTGTGATAAAAAATTTCGGGCTTCAAAATGCCCACACCATTTCATGATTTCTTTGGCGGAAGGCCGCAACAAACTAACAAAAGCAGAAAGAAGTGGGGTCCTAAACGCCAAACACAATTTACCCATTGAACATGAAATTTGCCCATTCGTTTTGGTGTTAACAAAACTGGAAATGCTTATGGCTGTTTTATATATCTGGCCAACCCAGGGTTCTCAATTGGGTGGTTACAGATATGTAAGGCCTACCGCCCGATCAGAGACTTATTTTCCAAACATGCTTTGGCCAACCCATGCCTTTTACTGCTTGAGCATTATTTATAATATTTAGTTACCTTAATTATTAAGTAATGACACAACAAAGAACAACGAATGTATTTTTAAAATAAGATAGTTTTGTATTTTCTTTGTTCATTCTTGTCAAATAATACTCATTTTCTATTTTAATAATTTTTTATTTGTATTATAAAACATGTAAAATTCAAATATTTTGGGCGCTTCTATGACAAATCAATGCTGGCGTTTGAAACCTTGAGATTTATTGCATTTTTACAACGTTTCGGCAGACCGCCCATGAAATGGTGTTGGCATTTGGACCTCTGCAATTTTCGACTTAACTACAACATTCTGGCATACGAAAAGATATTAATTTTGCTGAAGCTGGTAACAGGTACGAGCAGACAACACATACAGAACACACAATCAAAATATTCTAACTTCTTCATTGAAAGAGGGAGACAATCAGAAAGACGGTTTTACTTGACCCAGGGGAAGAAAATCAGCAGACCACATATACCACTGTACCATTTTCTTATCATGTGACAGAGCCAGAGCAACCCAGCCATCAGAATCTGCGCTCATTTCGAACACAATCGAGTTCTCCCTGTTCTCCCAAGCCACAATTATGTCACATGCGGGTTCCTCGCACTCCGGGGGGTTTCTATAGCAACCTTTGGTATTCCCGCAGTCCGCCACATTAATAGGGTCAAACGGCAACGTGGGAGGAGGCTGGAATGGAATGCAACAGCAGTCACAAAGCGAGGAATGGGATTCCCTATACATAGTAACTAAACAAAACATAAATGACTTCAACATGTTCAAATGCTATGGTTGCTCATAAGCAACTAAAATAAACTTAATCATTTAGTATTATAATGGCAGCCCAGAATTAAGAACACCATCCCTGCTCAAAATAAAAGCGGTTTTCATTCTGGGGTGGTCTTAATTCTGAAACAAAATATCAGTACTACGATGCATAACTTTTGCTGGACCACTAATATGGATACAGGTAAGTAGTTTTAATCCTTGGGTGGTCTGTACATGTACATATAATATTCTATATATTTTCTGGTATACATATCTACCACTCAAACATGCTAAATACTCGAAATCATCCGTCAACGCTCAACAGTAACTCAACAAATGTTAAGAGAAACAGGTATTACACTGAAGTTACTGGACCTGCAGCAAAAGATTCCTGCTAAATAACTACCAGGTCGAGCTGAAACTGAAAATTAAAGCCATACATGTACCCACATATGGATTGTCTGGGAAGGTCAGAACGTTACCTCTCTTGTTGCGGGCATCTCTGGTGTGTCGTTGTCATAAATAATGTTAGAGGGCTGAGCAACCCAGAATGTGGAATAGTCCTCCACGATGGTGACCCTGCAACATTTAAGGACCAAATGTAGATCAAGTTACCATTCAACAGACACACAACAGCACAGGACAAAGGTACAAAACAGCAACAAGGTCAAAGCTCAGTAAGAGAGGAACATATTTTGCTTTTTCTATATATGGTACGTGGTACATGAAAGACTATTATCATGATTATAGCATCAAACCAATCCTGAACAATCTTTCAACCAGTTTCAAGGTAAATCTCCGATTTCAAGCACTTTGGTATGTATGCATGATTTGTAGTGCTCACGGTAATGTGTATTACACACTAGATCCCACAGCTGATGGCTCTCCACGGGAAAGAGCCATACATGAACTATGCTAACTGCAGGCTAATACAGCATATGGCAACCCCAGCAGTAAAGTTAAGCTATCCTACAAGTGCACCTGTCATCCGCATCAATCATCTGAGAAAATATGACACATTTAGAAAGTTCAGCTTTTTTTTGTTCAATAGAAACAGTGAGCAAGAGGATGCATGCAAATTATGATGCACTATTGTGTGATAAGAGCAAAGTATAATACTATAGTATTAACACAAGAGGCCCATGGGCCTTGACGCTCTGCTTAAGAACCAACTTGGCCATTGGCCAAGGTTCCAAAAGTTGCACATACACTCTCTTTCTAGCCCAGGGGGGTTAAATTTAGGTTATCTTTGCTCTACG
>JAAUYG010029693.1_pt1 | contig 13150 bp, 9 predicted proteins | sample 7278091 | NCBI WGS metagenome assembly JAAUYG01 (sample SAMN14350201, study PRJNA611818) | marine sediment metagenome | isolation source: surface marine sediment (0.6m) | place: French Polynesia: Moorea | collected 2018-08
TAAACTCCATTTAATAAACCAAAAAATCACTCACACAGTCTCATTACAACACGTACTCTTTAATGTTTTGTTCCATCCTTTGTTCCTGGGGGTGGGGGGGGGGGCGCGGGGGCCCCCCCCCCCCCCCCCCGCTAGGGGTTTTCTTGCCTGGAGGATAGGTATTAATTTACAAATTGTTGCATGTTTTCAAATATTTTAATGCTAGTACTAAAAAAAAACCCAGACCCCTTTATGTTGTCTTTGATGACAGATCCGAAGGATTTGTACGTGGTTTATGTTTTTCTGTCAGTTCAGGCAGACTGGTTGGTGATCCTATGGATGTGCCAAGGTTGTGTCTCTGGAGTGTGTGCTGCAACTGACGTGCACAGTGCTGTTAGCATGGAGATGGTTCAATGTGCTAGTTTATTCTTGTCCTGTACTGCTCCATAACAGCTTGATATGAATTTCAAATCTAACATCTAAATAATATTCGCATGAAATTTTGTTTTGTTATAGCTAGTGATGTATTCAATTATTCAGTATTTAATACTTTTTAAAATTTTGTATATTTCCAGATTCCCTTGCCAGCAATGGTCAAGATTCGGAGAGTCAGGATCACCGGGGTCACTCGGTGTCTCCATCGCCCCACGCGTCCGAACAGACCTCGCCCAAAGCTGCTACCTCACCTTACCAGCAGGTGTCGCCACTACCCTCACCTGCCCACATGGGGGTCCCCAGCTCTCCCTCATCCTATCACGACAAAGGACAACAACGACGTCATGATGAGGCTCCGTTGAACCTCAGCAAACCCAGAAACTCTGACTCCGATTCTTCGTCCCCGGGTTCCCGATCTCCACACAATTTTGCCGATCTGGAACGACCACCGGTTATTTCTGTGCAGCCTCCCCCCGCCCATAGCAACCATCACCGGAACGCTGCACTTGCCAACCCCATCCCACCTCCAGATCTGTCAGGCGTGAGCAAATCGCTGCCCCTGCCTTTTACGGAGGCACCACCACCATTTGTGAGCACTGCTTTCCCAATGCCACCTATGGCGCCACAACTACCGATGACCTTGCCGAACCACAGCCGATCGTCACAGTCACCAAAAGCAAATGGATCAAGCAGTCGCAGCAAATCTCCTCGCCCACCGTTGAACCCTTTTCTGGACAAGGTACGTACACAGTCCTGAGCACCCAATTTCACTTGTCTAACAATATTTTTATAACTCTCTATACATGACTAACTCTTTGTCTTTTGAAAAATTATATTGACACATGGTTTTAAATAAAGAATTCCAAAGTCCCATATTTTTTCCCATAATAACAATAATATTAAGGGATACCCAGAGGAGTAATTTAAGGCCGTAAAAGTTTTATACAGATCTCTACTTAGCTTTTTTCCTATGCTGTGCATCTTATGCATCAGCTATCAATTCAGATAAAATATTCTTTAAATACATGTAATTTAATGGGGTACCTGCTACATGTACATATACGCAAAATGAATGCAAAAAACTACAATATTACCACTTTTATTTAGGAAACACTTGTCCAAGAAGCAATGGTGAAGTCTCTCCAGCAACCCGGATTTCCCTTGCCAACTGGCTTTCCAAGTCATCTGTACCATGGACTGTTACCACTGTTTGCCCCCACGCCCGGAGCCATGGCCCCTCCGATCATGCACATGAGCCCCCAGGCTTTGCCCACCGACCACGGCCGCTCCAGCTCCTCTATGCAGCATTCACCAGGTGGCAGCACTGAGCAGCATGGTCATGATGGACCCAGCCATGGTCAGAGTGAGTAATATTGCAGCTATTCACTAGGTGGCAGCACTTTATCACCAGCATGTCATTAACCCTTGCATAATGATTTCATATTCCCCCAACATTTCTTTTCTATTGTTACACTCAGAAAACAAAATTATATTAATAACCCATCTTCAACCGCTTGACTGACACTCAAATTTAATAAATAAATGTAAGAAGAGTATGTTCGCCAACATATGCATCATATTAATAGATCATTTACCCAAGGTCTTGCATGAAACTGCCGCATTGACATCTCACCCTAACCAACTAACTAACGGTGCATCAGAAATCGCACTAACCGCATGATCCCTTCCTTTGCTCTGTTTTGAACAGATAAAATATTTAGTGCCAAAATCATCCGTTCAGGAAAGAATCGAGCCACGACCGCTTCCGTCGACGATGGCCAGAGACCGCACATAAAACGACCAATGAACGCCTTCATGGTATGGGCGAGGGAAGAAAGACGGAAGATCCTCAAGGCGTGTCCGGATATGCATAACTCCAACATTAGCAAAATTCTTGGTAAGTGGACCCCCAAAATAGATCTGAATCAAGCTTGGTGTATGCATACACTTATCTTTACTATGTGTAAGGAATGAAAGATTCGTCTTTTTATACCTTTTAAACGTACCAGTCAGCTGTCTTTTTAAACAAAAATTCGGTAGGTAAAGCTTCAGTAGGCAAGATTCGTTTGCAGTAACTTGTAACTAAGTATCTATTTGATACTAATGCGATCACTGTTTTTGACAAATATGTGAGATTCATTTCAGGTTTTGTTCTGTTCTCTAATAACATCACTTCTCATGTTCTTACCATTGCAGGTGCGAAATGGAAGGCAATGTCCAATGCTGAGAAACAACCCTTCTATGAGGAGCAGTCGCGTCTGAGCAAATTGCACATGGAAAAGCACCCTGATTATCGCTATAGGTAAACAGTTGATTCACGTAAATTTAGCGTCTGACAGATTATCCAGAAATACATCCATTCCATACCTTGCTTATTAAACTGTTAAATAGATAAGAAGTCTGGATAATGCAAAATCTTCAGGCATAGCTAGTAAAAAGAGAAAACACCAAGTCCCAAATAAAACTAACATATAAGCGCATGGTAATAAAAGCGTATAGAAACTATGGTAAAATGTTAATGGTAAACAAGCATTTTTTTTTTAAAAATCGGTAGTTCAAGACTTACATAGGGAAGAATCAGTGTTAACCTCAAAGTTATGTATTGATCTTGAGTTTGTTTTTAAATTGCTTGAGAAACTACATCAGAGTTGTTTCCATTGGATTTTGATTGTTTTTTAAAGCGTTTCTCACCTGTGTGTTTTTCCTTCTTTCTAGACCCCGACCCAAACGGACCTGTGTCGTAGACGGGAAGAAACTGCGCATATCAGAATACAAACAGATCATGCGAACTCGACGACAAGATGTTCGAAGAGTGTGGTATGGGGAAAACGGGTCATCGTACGATGGAATGATGGGTGAGGAAGACCTAACATAGTAATACCCATGTTTGCAGATGCTTGTATTGACGTGCTATGCTATGGTCCATCTAATGAAGCTGCCATATTTGCCAAGAAATTGTGGGCACATTGAGAAAGGTGTATTTTGGTGAGGAAGCAATAGAAATAAAGTTAATTTATCACTAGCACAGCAGCACAGATTTTTAGCCATGTTAGAGGGGGTGCCCTCTGTCGAGAAGGGTCACTAAGAGGGAGACAACTGTATTCCTTGACGAGGGATGTATCGTACATTTCACTGCAGAATATAAGTAAATATAAATTGAGAGAAAAAGCTGTCGATTCACAACCTGTAAGAAAAAGTATGGCAATTAAAAAATTTTGGATATATATGTGTTGGTTTAGTTAGAGATTTAATATTCAGTTGATGACTTGTCAGAGTTGGATCTTATGAAGATAACTATTTTAATTTTCAGGAGAGAATGGATCACTGATGGGACCTCCAGGGAGTTCCAACCCGAGTCCAGGGCAGATCCCAGCCAGTACCTCCCTCCCACCGCCGTTTATGCCTGGCAACGTCGAGGCGCTCATCGCAGCAGCCAAGCTACAGAATCATCCGGCAGGTACCGGCGAAATGGTGCCGGCATCGCACGCGTCAATGCTCGGGGCATTTCGACATCCCTCTCATAACAGTTTACGTGGTTCTCCATCAGCCAAATCAGCAGCGTCAGAAACATCGGTGAGAGATGAAGGAGGCTACGAAATGTCCGCCTCCTAGGCAAACTAGATCTATTAGGACCTATGTACTGTTGAATTTAGATTTTCAAGAATCTTTTTTTTTATTACAGAAGAGCAGCTTTACTTTTCACAAGGACCATCAGTTCTGTCAGCGACAGAGGTACTCGTCAAGTGTTTTAATTTTTGGAACTTTTTTCTTCCTGTATTTCACATATTTAAAGTACAAATGATGCTTAGACAACCTAGTATGATATTAGTGGGTTTTTATTTTTACATTAAAAAAGGAACTATGTATGATGTGTGTCTAAAACGAAGTTTGAGTGTGTATATTGACGTTTGTGGTAGATCTCGTGAAAGAGGAATCCGTGAATTGTCATCGTGTAGCCTCTGAACTGCTAATACTGTTGATATATATTGTTGTGTGTGTGTGTGTGCGTGCGTAATTTGTTGTTTTAATACTTGTTATATTGTACAAATATCAAAACGCAAACATTCATAGGTTGTCTCTCTTATGTGGAACAGTGTATAGTGTGCCGAAAGTGATAATATGTCACTTTAATGGGTGCACGAACCCATCATTTCATCAGAAAATGGGTACAACCACAATACTTAGATTCAACAAGTAGGCAGCATATACCAACTAGAAATATCTCACATGTACAGAGTATTGTAAAATATTTCATGATACATTTTATACGAGTATGTGTCATTGACATGCACAAGTATATACATACGATTATAACTTGGCTTCTCACCAGTTTATAACCCTGCACAGAAGTAGGTGTTGGCAGGTGCAAGCTGAACATTATGTTTCAGAGTTGGGATAGATTGCTTCAAAGCAGATTTGCTTCTTTAAAAATAACCACCAAACACGAAAGGCACTTGAGAGTCTTTCACGAAAAGTAATATGTATAAGTCTTACTAACATAAAAAAGGCCTTGCAGTATCTGAAATGGTGGTGGTTCTCAGAGCAAATTAAGTAAAAGATAGATATAAACATTGGAAATTTCATCAGATATGACACCTGTCGCATTATACATGTACCATATGTGTGATGGGTTCTAATGCTTTTTATACCATGTTGTTTTTGTTTGTATATTGTAGGTGCTGACTGCTATATTTTATCTCTTGTTGAAGCCGCAACTTCAAAATTGCAGCAAATGCAGACATAAAGATGATCCATTTGCTGCAGAAGTTTCACTTTGCAAATCTTGTTTTTTTTTTTGTTTTTTTTATGGTGGCTTAGACATTGTTATTATATAGGCCACCCACCATGTTTCCATCGCAGTATTTTATGTTATTAATATTATAGCTTGGATGCTATCTCTTTTGTACACGTGATTCTTATAAACATAAAAAAAGACGTTAAAAATCACAAGAATAAACATTTTCTTCCAATCTGTAGCGCATAAGCTGATGTTAATCTCAAGGTATCGTCATTTACTCTCAAACCCAAACTCATGCCCAACCAGGGTAGCAGAAAAACATATCAATTACTGGGTTGCGGAGATTCCACTGGTCACTCCGATATTGACATGGTATACTGTCGGTTGTATACCTGAAAATGTTTTGTAAATGTTATTTTCTGGTTTTTATTCACACAAACCAAACAACTTTGTATATTTAATTTTCATACTGTTCTTTATTATATGCATGATAAATGCACTAGGCAATGGTAATAAGTGGTTGTGATGCAGTGTAAAATCAGACTGCTTCTATGGGTTACAATGCTATTTATTTATGTATGAAGAAAATGACGGACGGTGCCTATCTGGTATCTCATATTGTTTTGCAGACATCAGAAACATTTAAGTAGTGTTGACAACAATGTCAAAGACGAATATCGGGACTGAACTTGCTGCCTGTTGTTTTCTTTTTATTGCTAACACTCATCACAGTTGTTTTATTTGTATCAGGTATGGTATTAATTTTAACATAAGTTGTTACAGATTTTGCTCAAGTTTAACTTTGTTTTTAATTTGCCATGTGTATTGCATTGTTTAATAATAGAGTACAGAGAAGCGAACATGGTGTGCATTTTTGTCACCAGGGGGCTTTTTTGCACGATGATGTCTCTTGCGTAAAGAGGTACTGTTGATTTGTGAGTGTGTACTTATATTTTATGGGGGTGCAACTTTCAATCTGTGGTTGAAAATATCAAAATTTAGCCAAGTGCATTATACTCTTCAGACAGTCATTGAGAATCTAGCATGTACTGCATACTTACAATTTACCCCCCCAAAGATACTACAATACATACCAGAATTGCAGTATCCTTAAAGCATAATGTAGATAACCCTATTTCTGCGTTAAGTTTAATGATTCTATGACTCTTAATAAAATGGACCTGTACTTGCATTAATTAAGCCCGAGTTACTGCTGCAGCAAGTTCTTTGCACAAATAATTAATTCAGACGCACAATGTCAAAGCACTAACACCTGTACAATGCTTTGGAAATAAAATATAACTTCTTTTTCTGTAAAAGCTATCACTGCAATAAAAATTTTTAACATTAATTACTCAGTAGTGAATGCTAACTTTCTAGCACAAGATCCGTGCACGATATGGAACTCCAATTGATTTGGGTCTTTCTGGCCTCTCTTTCATTTTGACCCCAGCAAGGCTTTGTTGCTGAAGATTTGACTCTGTAAATGGCTTTCTTAACTAAAAATAAAAAACAGGCTTTTGTGAAAAAGAACTGAATTAAATTTTTTTGTATTTGAAATTTTTTTTGCAACAATACTGCTAATTGGCTGAGGGTAATGTGTTAATGGTTTTGATTGGATGTTTTCACGCTATTGTTTTTCTATCAGATGAATCAAACTGTCCACTGCGTTTACCCAAAACATGTACTGCCTAAAAAATGTTTTTTTTTGGTGAATGTTTCGCTCGATCTGAAATAAGCGAGAAAAGAATGCGTTCTTTTACAGTAGGTTTTTTTCTTGCCATGATTGTATGCAGGGGTAGTCAGTCCATGTGCCATAACAGGGAATAGTATAGTTTCAGGGTATGCCGAGTATTGTCTTCCTTCGTTTCAAGTGATTACATGACGTTACTCCACTTATAATCAATACCCATATTATTTCACATGACACTATGAAGCAGCCTAACTCAGTGTTATGGGTCCTTATGTTGCAGGTGGTTTCAATCTTCACTGGCATACTGTTGTTGTTTTGTTTCATTGTATGGCAGATATTTTAATAACATTTGTAATTTGTACCACCACTCCCTGTATTTTGTAACGCATCTCAATTTTATAACATTTATGTTTATTTCACCATCGACACAGCAAAACATGACGGTTAAACCATAACCTAAAAAAATTTCAGAAAATCAACGACCACCGCTTATACTGCTATTAAAAAAGGGAAACTAGTATGTATGGTGAAGCAAGGTTGATGTAACTTCAAACTTTGGTTTGTTAAAATTTATTGAAAAAAAAATGAATGTTTTATGACCAATATGTTTTGTTACAATGCATCAAGTTTTTGTTTTTTCCTATTAAGCAAGCCTGTTAATGTACAGAATTTAGCAGTAGCGTACTACGAAACTGTGTACAGCTAGTTGTGACCAGTGAAAAACAATGTTGACAAAATGTGTATATTTATGCTATTGTTCAGTATTTGAAATATTATGGAAACGAGTTGCGAAACCCCATGGCGGGTGTGTACTTTTTGTACGATATATGAAAAGCCAAATGGGACATAAAACTTCCATCCTTGTTAAGTATATATATTGAATACACAGATATACGTGACATTATATGCATGGGGGTGTAATTTCGGAAAAACAATTTTTGTAGGCTTTAAACCAAGCTTCTGTGGGTATAAAAACATATATATATATATGTGAATGTTTCTCTATATATCTTGTTTCCATATCGTATATGCCCCTTCCTTGCTTGCCTATTGGACTGTACTGGAAAATGTTTGACGTAGAAATAGGTTTTTATGAACCCCATGTTTAGAAAACAGTGTAACCAATAAATAATGGAAAATAAAAAAAATATAACACAAAAAGTTTTCGTTTTGCTCCTAATTGTACGTTTTGAAGCCAGAACCTGTGTCGCAGCTCCTTTTTTCAAGAGAAAGGTGATTTCAAAGCGTTAGTATACTGTAAATACAGTGGAACCTGCCTTGAGAGACCACTGCCATGAGAGCACCTATCTTGAAAGACAAGATATTCCAGGCAGAAGATCCTACCTCTCACTACATCTATAACTAAACCTGTTATCAAAGACCACCTGTCTTGAGAGACCATATTTTTGTGGCACATGGGGCAGTCTTTCAAGACCACTTCAATTGCATATCACCAAGTCCAGTTCTAGGCATGGGTTGGCCATACATGTAGCCTGTTCAGTGCAATGGCTCCTTATCCACCACAGGACTACCCCAACTGGAATTACACTTGAGAAATTACTGGTATCCGCCAAATCATGCAACATTTATATTACTTGGTTTGACTGTCTACCTACATTATGTCCAAAACCAAATGTTACATGTTACATTAGATTACATAGCATTGAGCATATGCGTAACATTAGACTTTAAACCAAGCTTCTGTGGGTATAAAAACATATATGAATGTTTCTCTATATACCTATCTGTTTCTGTATCGTATATGCTCCTTCCATTTCCAAGGTAGGCATATGAGCTATTAGTACTGAAGTATGAAAAGTGCCTCAGGATCAACATGTTCCCTGCTTGCTCCCACTGCCCTCCCCCTCACTGCAAAGAACTTTTGACCAAATTTGCCAGTCTCAGCCAAGTACAAACACTGGCCACAAAAAAGTGAGAAATTTAACTTGCAGGAATGCCAGCTATAATAGTTTGATTTCATATGTTTACCTCAGATTTTTAGACGATTGATAGATACCCAGGATCATCCAGCCAATGAAAGAGGATTCAGGATACTTTTTAGACCCAAAGAGGCAAGCAGTCGCTGGCTTGTTTACGCTCAGACCACATTGAGACTTTGTAAGTTACATGTATTTCAACTTTTGCCTCACCAATGCATTTACACTAATCCCCCTCTAATAAAAACACCCTTCGGGCAAACAAATTTTCCTTATTGGAGAGGTGTCCTTTGGTGATAGGGAGCATCACATGCATTCAGAGTGCCTGCTGCCAAGAATGTGTCCTTTCTAAAGGGGTTCTCCTTCGAGAGACCACTGCATACAAGTAATGCTGGAGGGTATCACATTCTCATCGGGAAATGCTTTACCATTATAGCCAATAGTTGCAGTTTGAATGGAAGGCCAAATGGATTAAGTTTTGGCTGAACCAGAACGCAAGCATATTGTGGGTCACATACAAACAGGCTTTCGTACCCTAGAAACGAGAGCGGACCTCGGTTTCATAAAGCATAACGACATATTTACAGAGGCATGCACAGAGGCACAGCAAAGAAATCTTTATGTTCTATGAAACGGAGGCCAAGTTCTGGGTTCAGATCCACCCGCCCTGGGACTGGCCCATCCTAGACTAATTGCCTGCCCATTAGGTAATTTTGATGCGCGGTAGCCTGTCTTTATAAGCATAGACTTAATTTGTGTGAATGTTGCAAGTTGTTCCCTTTTCCCCTGGAGTATCTCAAATGTGAAATAAAAGTTTCACATACGTACCATACACTTTCGGACACAAGTGATGTTTTAAAATGTTTATTTCTTTTATCTGGAATGCACACATCCATTTACACACAGGTTGTAGAAAAATATAAACTTGGAATCCAAAGTACTCAACAGAAACAAAACGATAGCACTATACCAAAGTGTACAACGATTTATACCTAACTGTGTGATAACTTACAACTTGTACCACATGTACCAGAACTACTTTTTGTCATGGAGACATAATTTATATTTCTTGGCTCCCCATAACAGTATGCAATATTTATGCCAGAAGAAATTGCAACAAAAAAACAAGGCCAGTGTGAGAGAAGTACAACAAAGAATGACGTGGATGATGGTAGTAAGAAATTCTCTAACACACATACAGTCAAAAGCATCTTCACATCTATGTATCATAAGCACACCATGTACTGGTAGTACATTACAGTTGAGAACTGTATTCACAGAAAAATGTATCCATGGCTTTGACAGAAAGAAAGAATCATTCAATACTGATGCTTATTCTTAGTCCTTTTTTGCTGCCCGTTTTTTCAAGGCCTTGGCGCGGGCTCCTAGCATCAGACCTGTAGTTATTTTGGTGTACACCCATGGTGGAAACAGAGCTGTGATGCTATTCTGAAAACAAGTAAAAAGATATGCATAATTAGTGATACCAAGATGGAAGGAAATAATTTTATCAAATAGTAACAGTAGAACCTGTCTTGAGAGGCCACCCCGAAGCCCCTCCCAAAATGGTTTCTCTTCTCAAGATGGTTGGTCTTCAGGGGTCCCTACAATTAATTTAACACCTATCTGTTGAACATTTCCCTCTGTTTTAAGACTTGCGATCAGTGACACCTTTCTTATATTTTCAATATAAATAACCTTCCATTTTAGGATCACCTTCAAGTTACGACTGTATTTTTTTTCTGGTTGAATGACTGGTCTTAAAATGCAGGGACTACTGTACTTTCAATAACATTGAAATATAGGACCTTTTGTTGGGAATAAGCTTTCAAGACAGAAGGTCCCTTAGGGCAATGGGTGGTCTTTCAAGACAGGATTTCTGTATATTACCAGATGGATCACCAAACGGTGGTCCCTCTATTTTAAGACCACCCATTGGACCATGGAAATGTGGTGTGATATTGCAGGTGGTCTTAAAATAAAAGGATAAACAGTACACACAAACACATCTTGAAACCAAAGTATTCGGTCTTATAATCTGTAGTGCTAAAATAAAGGGTTTTGAAACAGAGAGACGACTGTATTAAAATTTGCTGTAGAAAAATCTAATTTACACTGTAATAGAATTGGGTAAATGTGAGGTCCTTCAGGCATTAATAAAAACAGAGACTACTTGTATGTATAGAAAACTAGAAATCCATTTACTGGCAGGTACACCTCAAGTTTGGCTTTACTAACTTTGATATTTCCACATGTAAGGGAGGATCATTCATATCTAAACCAATATGAGTGCTGCTTTCGAGACATCCAAGCTCGAGGAAAACGCAAGATTCTAAATGAAATCCACTTGTACAATGATTCAGGGACACTTTCCACAACTATGCCCTAAAATAACAGGGAGAATTTTGTTTTGTGTATGTATGTCAAAAGATCAAAACCCAAAATTTTACTTTTGAGTTTGTGAAGGTTTAGAATTCAGTGTGCAAAGTAAGAAATGAACACTTTTTATTCATAAGCGAATTACTCTGGAGCAGTGAGACCTACTTTCACACCACTCTGTAAAACTATTCAATTGCAACTCTGTCCATAGTACAGAATATCCTGTGTGTGTCTTGGAAGTTGATGGAGAAAATGTGTCAAGAAAGTAGGTTAAATGAGAATCCCATTACTACTTCCATAACACTATTATTGGTACTACTACCCCTACCCGTTCTACTTCTCCTGCTGCAACTATTACTACTACTACTACTACTACTACTACTACTACTACTACTACTACTACTATTGCTACTGCTACTAATTTGCCATCAATGTACATGATAAACCACACGTAGGAGTATGGCTCGACCTATCACATCCGTACCTGCAGTTCATGCGACAGGCAACCGAAAGTCCGACTCTGAGTGCCAACTGTCCCGAGGGCAGCTCGTACGTATGATGTGGGATCAGGAACCGTGAATGTTGGACGGCGGATCTTACTCATTTTGGTGGCAACAAAGAAAGGAAATACACACTGGAAAAGAAAACACAGTGGAACCTCAGTCTGTGACCACCTCAGAATTAAGACCACCTCAAACGAAAGACCATTTGCCACCAATACCAACCAGTAGTTACAAAGTTACTGAGCTATATGAAATGAGCAATGTATTACTAGTGTAAGCAAGCATTGTTACTAGTGATGAACTGGCGAAACAGGAACAGAGATGGGTGTACAGTGGGCTCTCTCTACATAGAGCCAACGTTCAATGCCTCAGCCTTCTGGATAACATTAATCACCTAATACAGTTTAGAAGCAGTCTAAATATTAAATACCTGTACAAGGATGCCTTTGTTCCTACACTCGACTTCCAAACACTGGGAGAATTTATCTACAAACGACTGAATGAGGGAAAAAAAAGAAGAAATCTGTTAGTGACATTTAACCAATACACCAGCAATCACAACCAATGAACATACCGGTACATCTCCTGTAAATATAGATGACAAGTGATGCAAATTTACCGACATGACAGCACTCAAATAAAGTATCATGGTAAATTTCCAATTTACAGATCAAATTATGAAAAGGCATATTTCAATATTGGCTAAAAGCATGACCGAACTAGTTATACCCAGATAGCAACTTACAACACATCTCTTCATCTGGCTTCAAATTACTTTCCAACATGGGAAATTTTGGAGGCACTAGTATAGCTTATTATTAATGCAAGATGTTTGGCAATGTTACATTAGTGTTACATTAATGTATATGACTTTTAAGTGTACAGTATGTGAAGCAACCTTGTTTGTTTTTGTACCTTGCTTCCAGAGTACACAGATAGCAGTGGCGTAGCTCGTACACCGGATGCGGATGACACATTGATGATGGCACCCTTTTTCTTCTCCATCATAGCCGGCAACACAATTTTACACATCTGTGAGATGAAGAAAAACAGTAAAACATCACACATAAAGTTACATTAGAACTACCAGTAGTAGATATGCATTTGTATTAGAAAATGAAACTTTGTTCAACTCCTAAAAATTAATCTATGTGTATATATTTAAGGCGCAAATACCGAAAAAAATCGAAAAAAGGCTAGGGCCTCTATTTTTTTCGAGTGTTCCTAAGCCAGGCCTATAAAACGAATAGGGCCTAAAATTGAATACAGGCTTTTATATTTGAAGCTGCATTAAGGGAAGCGAATTTTACGAAATAAAACAAAAATACGAAAAACTGGAGCATGTGTCGAGTGTTATTCTGTCCAGTGATCATCTGAAAACACCAATCATGGCTGACGAAAATGGCGACCAGGTTACATCATGGTGAAATTACTGCATAGAGATACAGGTAGTACTAATTTGTAAATATATATGTAAACACGATAA
>JAAUYG010133529.1_pt1 | contig 13150 bp, 11 predicted proteins | sample 7278091 | NCBI WGS metagenome assembly JAAUYG01 (sample SAMN14350201, study PRJNA611818) | marine sediment metagenome | isolation source: surface marine sediment (0.6m) | place: French Polynesia: Moorea | collected 2018-08
AATTTCTCCCACAATTTTCATTGGAGTCCATCCAAACTTTGTGACAACATTGGCTACCATGGTAAATCTAAATGCCTGTTAGAATGCTGCAATGAGAAGTTGGCGTCTAGTACCTGAGATAACATAATTATTCTGTTTAAAACTTTTCAAAACATTCTTGTGTACTGGGTCTTCAGCTCAAGCAGAGCATCTAGGCCCCTGGGCCTCTTGTTGTGTATGTGTGACTAAGTGTACCGGCTCATTATACCTGTATATATGTGTCACGTGTACGGCTTGTATATCTGTGTCACTGTGTACGGCTTCATTATTAATAAGATGGACTTGAAATACATGGTGCACCATCTGTTATCTTAAAACGAATCCATTTTTGACTACGCAACATTGGATGCTGGTTGGAAAACAGCTAAAATTAATGGCGTCCTTGACAACATAAACAAAGCGTCATTTAAACTGCCGAGCCTGGGACATTTTGATTTGTATCATTTTACGGCTTATTTAATCACAAGGTATTAAAATAGATTCAAAATATTACAAAGTGAGCCTCTCATGTAAAATATAGACCTAAGTAAAGCAGTACATCGTCTAAAAGCTGATTTTTAAAAATGTTCAATATGGTTGCCAAGGACTTGCCCTGACGTCAGATGACAGACGGCGCCACTTGTGGAAGTCTGCAGAAGCTTGTTACGAGCCTCTTGAATTCATACTTACATGAGTATATTTTCTGCTATGCACTCCAAGTCGCTGCCCTCATTAACCTATACTGCTAAAAAACATCTAAAATCTAATACATATAACGTGATAAAACTACAATCTAGAGTATACAATATGTCTCACTTTGATGGATATCGCATTAAACCTAGTGGTTGGTCACATTCAACTCGACAGAAAAATCCTGTGATTTCAAACACAAAGTATTTTGGACAAGTTGTTTATTTATCAACCACGTATGCATTATAGTGTTTGTTCTTCCAGGGACCTTATGTGGTTTTCTCTGCTCGTCCATCATATTCAACCCAAGATATTGCCTTTGATGATCTGAGAATAGAGGACGGGCGGTGCGATCAAGGCGCCGGTAGGACACATATATATGCGCATAAGCAGGCATCAGTCTTAAGCCCTTGTTCAGGGTCACATGCATGTGTTTTTGTTAAGGTACTTTTAAACATAAAATTACAAATTGGTTTGTGAATATAGCCTCAAATTCCCAATGATTCCTACATTACAGCCCTACCTGTATCCTTACCGTTCCTATGTGACTTTGAGAGTGACCTGTGTGGTATGACCCAGCCAGAGGCAGGACTGGATTGGACAGACTGGTACAGATATACAGGCCGTCCTCCACACCCAACATACGGCCCGTCTGCTGCCAGTCATGGAGACTGGTATATCTACAGGGAGGGAAACAAGCCACGTGCGATTGGAGACACGGCAATGTAAGAAGACGAAGAAGGTGCTGGGCATTTACTGGTTACTATTTTTGTGAAAGATGGCTGCATATAAAACTTTAACAGAATAGAGAAAATATTTTTGTGAATCATGTCATAGTATGCAGAACGGACAGAAGGTGAGTACGAATGCCACATTAAAAGGTAAACAAGAGGCCCATGGACCTTGGTGTTCTGGTTGACAACAGTGGTAGGTATAGTAATTGAAATATTACACAAGTGTCACATCACACCTACATGTAAATTGATTCCAATTGACTTTTACAACGAACCATTTTTTTCACGTTACAGGCCGCTTTGTGACAAGTGCACAGAATAACCCTAAGATGAAATTGAACACTAAAAGGTCAAAGGTACCTTACAAATGTGTAAAGAATGTCACTGTGGTCCAAATTTCAGTCCGTTTTGAACAAAAAATAGTCGTGTTATAGATACAGTCCATTTTCGAACAACACGAGGTCAAAGGTAAAAGCATTTGTAATCCACTAGTGTCTACCCCCTCTCCATGAGTCCCACTTTTGTGCGTTCATGCAGCGTGTGCAAGCACTTGTTCCTTTATCTTTGCAGTATTTCCAGCCCCCCACTCAGTCTTCCATTTACCCAACCAATCTGTCTGCACTTTGATTACTACATGAATGGGTCCGATATAGGAGAACTCACGGTCCATGACAGCACTAGTATCGATACTCCAGTATTTCAGCAATCTCACCATCAAAGTGACACCTGGGTTCCAGCAAGGGTAACACTGCACGATTTTACTTCCCTGTCACAGGTATGTGACCTTGTTTTATTTCAACGTTTTATATGGCCAGAATAACATGTATATCACAATGTGTGAGTAGGTATTATGTTTTTATGCGAAGAACTGCATTTGAAGCAACATGTTACTTAAAAGACCAATGTTGACAGGATAACCAAACCAACGACCACACCACCGATAACCATCATTTTCGATATAAGGCCATTAATGCCATTACAGTGCCATTACATTGTTTTAATTTGGTTTGGGTTATAAGTTTGTTCATTATATACCCATCAGGTTGTGTTTGTGTCCAGTCGGAGCTTTAAACCGAAGGATATAGCAGTTGATAATGTCGGTATTTACCAAGGCACATGTCACGGTAAGCAATATATTTTATTCCTTGCACTGCATACCACAATTATAACTTCTAGGTAAAATATTCTTTTTTTTTACTGCAAGCTGTTATACGCCACTTTTTATACAATGGTGTTTCAAATTAGAGCAAATCAGACTGTGCGACCACCCGATTCAAACATTTCCCGTCAGTGGACCACTGTTGGACATTGACGCTTGTTTCCGCCAATGGTCCACTGGACCATGTGGCCGAAAAAAATGCAAAACCGATTCTCTATCATACACTAACGTGTAGCTACTACATCTAGTGTCCTTTCATACTAAATTAAACATCACACCACTGACTCTTTCCAGAATCTCTCATTACTACTCTACAACATTTCAGTATATTCAGGAAACAGCAATTAATTAAGCACAGGGATCTTTCTTTTCGCAAAGAACAATCACTGGAAGTCCCAACCATTGGACTTGCATACCCTAATGCAATTGATTTTTTCTTTGATATAGTTTCTAAGAAACTATAGATTCTAAGAAACTGTAGTTTATAAAGAAACTATACCACAAAATGGTATAGTTTCTTAGAAACTATGCCATTCTGTGGTTTAGTTTTATTCCAAAACTATGCCTTAGTTTCTAAGAAACTACACGACAGAAAGTTTTCTAGAACAAAGTACTGGACTTTAGAAGGTGTCACTATTCACGTCAATAACAATGTGCTATAGTTGGATGCCACAATGGTAGATATAACCACAGAAGTGGAAGTGTGAGGTGTGCAATTTGCTTAGATGTGCCAATGATACAGACAAACTTATTGTTAACCCATTTCAAACTATTGACCTTTCCATCTGACAGGCAGAACCCGGATGCTAAGGAAATATGGACATGGCTGGTTAATAGGGAGATACACAAAGTAGAAAAAAATCTGGGAACCAAAGCAATGGAATAGCATATGCTCAGTGAATTTTACAGATAGTGAACCTATGCCAGAACACCCATACCCTATATAATTATTTGGCTATGCACAGCAAACGGCAAAGCAGATAACAGAGAAACGACAGATTATTACACATTCATTGCCAGTAAATGATGGAAGAAAGAAAGAACTTGCCCAACAAGGTAAATACAGACCCTTAAACGCTAGATCAGCAGATAGCTATAAGATAGAGTGTACAGACACTTATCTTCCCATTGAGCACCATTATGCCAGTCAATTGAACTGTGACCGTGTCTATGAGCACTGTACTGGCTGTCGTGATTAGAGGCCAGAACTAGACTAGAAATCTTGGCTAAAAATTGCACAGGTATCTGGGGCTACAAACGATTCCACGCCACTACACTTTCATGTTACCTGAAGCAACAGTTTCCTCACTCACTTTTCTGTACATGGATAAAGGTTCTGGCGCCTGTGTTAAAAAACTACATCAAAATTCTCAAAAAGGAACGCATGTGCATTTCCCCTTACCTTTTGAAGGTACATGTACAAGAACTACATGGGTATTCTGGATTGTACAAAAAGTCTTTACAGAAATGCCAAGTGTGTTAAATTTTTAACCTGCCACTTGGTCAGACTACAACAAATATAAACCCTTATAACAAATATAGAGTGCAGATAGTTATTACTTGGATATCTTCACTTTAAGCAGAACTGGGTTTCTGTCACAAGCACGGGGTGGCAGAAGAATAGACCGCCGAATAGTGAAATATAGCGGTTTTCTGGAAACTGTGGAGCCATATTTAGTCAGAAAACACTGTGTCAGTGAAATTCTAGGTGAGCCGTGTTTTCCACATCCGGAAATTTACTACCTCGGCTATATGGAGAGAATTGCTGCAATATATGGGCCTAATATTGCCATTATCGTATTAATTTTTCCTATAAAATGCCTTTATCTTCTGCGCATTCCAAAATTATGGTCAGAATATTGACCTAGAACAAGACTGTGTGACATAAGATGCTAACAGCCACATATGCTGAAGAAAATTCAGAGAGAGTAAATCAATGGTAGATTATTAATAGCTGAAAAGATGGGAAGTCTGATGGTTTTAATGTTGTTGCTCACTAAACTGGCTTTATATCTTCGTTTACTCTTAATATTGATGTATGTCATAATAATGCTAAAGCCCTTGCTCCTCTGTTTTGAAATCCTTGCCCTTGGCCCCGTGCCAACCACAGAACGTCTCCGCGTCCAAGTCAACTGGGACTATGACGCAGGCAAGGCTTTCAAAGCTTGATTCCTGAAAATAAATTTCCAGGTTGTGACAACATCTTCTGCATGCACGGCGGGACATGTATGCATACCGGGACTGGCAATGGCTATCAGTGTCGATGTACAGTTGGTTATACAGGAGTTATCTGTGAGACAGGTAAATACGAGTTATGTTAATCCTCTCATTGCTAGTCTCCTAAACTCCTTTCATGCATTAACAGAAAACAACCGGTTAATGAAAATTGACACTTGCTAGAGGACAGGACTGGATATGAGAATTAAAACATTACACAAATGTTAAATCACACTTGAAAGAAGTGCATTGACTGACCCTAAAATGTCTTTGAACACTACAAGGTCCAAGGCATCCGATGCATGTGTTACTAGTTTCCCTGAGTCCCAAATTTCACTTTGTTTCACCCTACAATCATCTATTTTCGCGCTATATTTATTTAAAGTACTTCAAATTACCCTGAAATGACCTTGAACAACCAAAAGTAAGCACACATGTATATGTGTCATTGGTGTTACTGTATGCTAAATTCCGATTCGATTCTCTCTACTCTACAGCCAATCATTTTTAGAGATGCAATCGATTTTAAAACAAGTGGACCGAAATACCACAGTATTTATTTTGAACATTTAAAGTTCAAAGATATTGCGTATATGTTGCTCTAGTACCCGTGAGAGTCAAAGTTCAATCCGTTTCTTTCTACAGCAAGCAATTTTCGAGTTACACCATGCGACCCCAATACGACCTCGAAGACTACAACTACCCCATATAGCTCCAAAATTTTATTTCATTTCTCTCTACCATTACCCAATTCTGAAATTTTTGAAGGTTTGAATTTTTCCATTAGCCACAATATTAAATTTCAATTTTTTTAAAAAAAAAATGAAACATTGGAAGTTCAAAATTCCCAGAAGAAAGGAAAATTGACTTGGCCTGTCACTTGGAACACCTACATGTGTAAAAAGTTAGGTTGAAAAAGTAGCTGTAGGAGTAGCGTTTTGAAAATAGTCCTTCCAGGAAAATTGCAAGTGCATCGAAGGACCTCTAAATGTTCTTAAATACTACATAGGTCAAAGTTACCCTATATATCTTCTACCGTTATCCCTGACTGCTAAATGTCATTTCGTTTTGCTCTACAGCCACCCGTTTTGGAGATATAGTCCGTTTTAAAACAAGTTTAGCGAAAAACCACAAAGGGATTTTGAACACTACAAGTCAAAAGTATCCCACATAGATGTTCTACTAGTACCCCTAAGTGCCTTTTTGCGTATTCGAGGTACATATCATTTGACGAAGAACCCCAGAATGACATACGTTTTTAGTATCCAAAGTCCAAAGGCTTTTATTTCAATCCGATTCACTCCACGGCCAGCCAAGGTACAGGAGATTTTGAGAGGCTCTTCCGGTCTCCTTTTTCAGAAAAATGCATTCTGATGGCAAATGTCCTCGGCTGATAAACGTCGCAATTGGATGCAGAGTTATACACTTAACACAAAAGCTGTGTCTTGAAGAAATCTAGGCTGCAATCTAGCTGTGATGGGGCTTTTCCCAATTCGTGATTTCTTCAGTTTACTTTCCACTTGCTGAGGCATAAACTTCAGGTTGTTTAGTTCCAGTTTGTATCGCATTATGGGCAGTGATGTATTGATATTGGTTGTGTCATTCAGGGTGAAAATAAGTTATAAATCCTGTTTAATGCGTCTTTCTCTAAATCATTTGTTGTTAGAACTCCTTGGTTTGTTTCTAGATTAGCCACTGTTTGTTTCTCCTGTGTTTTTGACCAGATATACTTCCAGGAGTCCTCCGGATTTTATCGTACCTCAGGGAATAGCCTTTTCTTAAACGTTGTAACTGCATACCTAGTCGAACCCCTGGATTGATGCCCTACTGAGACATACAAATTATTGTCCTATCTGGACATTGTCTGCCTGTATTGATTCCAAGCCCAATGCTATTCTCTAAATATGTCAGCATCTCTGCTTAGAGGATGCAAAACCCATGGCACCTTCTCCTGGGTATTGCTTTATCCACTGAGTCCATCTTGTACTTTATAAGGTTCCACATATCATCCAAGGAGCAGTCCTCCGGAATTCTGTTCCATTTGTCTTCAGGCCTTGTATGTCCCAACTGTCTTTAAGCTTTTTTGTCGTTACTGCTCTCTGTTGGTATATCGGCGATGCTGTGGTAGTTCAAAGTCACACTAGCATGGTCGCTCTTGTGCACTGGTGTTCCAGTTACTATATGACAAACTATCTGTTCTTATTAGTAGAGCTGTGCTTAGCAATATTTGCTGTATACCCAATCCTATAGGCATGTTGATATAACAAGCTTTTGCTGACTGCCTCTAGAAACGTTTCGGTACTGCTGATAGTTGTTTTGAGTGTGACCCTTAAGTGACAGTTAAAATTCCCCTCATCAGCTTGTGCGCTACTTCAATAGAGTACCAGTCTGTGAAAATCTCCATTGTTCTTCGTTGAACTGTTTTTGTTTCTGCCTATACATCCAAGAATCAAAATTTCGTTTGTCAGATTAAAACTGTTAAAAAGTTGTCTCATTAAAACATCGAAGTCGGGTTCGGTTTACTAAGCCTGGTTTGTTAACAGGCTATTTTGTACGCAAATGGCGACACTCATTTCTTCCATAAAATTGTCACATAACTCATACTTCTTGGTGTCGAAAAGCGATCAACCCACTGGGTCTCCCATCCTTAGGCTTCACCTCAAATGCCTCAATTATAAGCAGCACGATTTGGGTTATGTGGATAAACGCTCGTTGTACTAATTTCGAAGGCCGTCTGCCGTGGCGTAAAAACAAGAAAACATATGTTTAGAAAAAGTACGCATTTTTCCACTGACACTGCCTACTTTACACGTACTAGCTATTTGTGCATTGGGAGGACAATGTTCTGTCGTAATTGCGTCATTTTGAATGTCATAGCAGTCATTTTACTTAATGCAACGTGGCATGATACTATAACAGTTGCAGTATGAATTTAATGGAAAGGCAGCAATTTGTAGTGAACACTCTCTGATTTTCAAACATAATAATTTCAGCTGGATGTATTTCTTCAGGACGTTATCCCTGAAAAATGAAATGGCTGACGAAAGGTCTTCTTCATGATAATCTTATTGCTCTAGAAGAGATTCTCCTGGCCCATGTTTTCTTTCATTCTTTCTGTAGTGTTGAATGTATATTCCTTTTTTTCAGCAAAAGGTGTTCCAGCATCGTCAAGCAGATCGTCAAGGTCTATAGACCGCTTATATAACTATTGTTACAATCTTTAGATGCAAAATACTTTCCAGATATTGATGAATGTGCCTCTAACCCCTGCCAGAATAATGGCACCTGTGCAGACTACCCCGGCTACTATGAGTGCCACTGTGCCATTGGCTGGAATGGACATACATGTACTGACGGTCAGTGTTGGCATAAGTAAAACTTACTTTATATCTGCTGCTGTAATGACTACAGTGCATGTGTGACAGCAAACGTACTACCAGGCGAAGTCAGCGTTATATAACAGCATTTCTTGACACCAAAAGTACGACCAGGCTAACAAGAGATTTGCCTTAGGACTTTGGGTTGTGACATGTACGAGCACCGGACCGTGGGCTGTTGAATTAAAAAGATGTTTATGCAAACCGATAATCATCTGCCAGGAGAGCATTGGTAGTGCCCCCTGACGGTACAATAGCGATCTGACAAAAGCAGTGATGGGAAACCTTTGAAAAACTGACGAAAGCATACAAACAAAATCCATAACACCGTGCAAGACTTTATTATCAGATACGTTTAACAATTCAAAACTTGATTAAAATTGTGTTTTGATATTCTGAGCACTAAAACATGTACATAAGTAACTAGATTGAAAGACATTATGCAAACAATAGACATTGTAGTGACATTAACTTTCAGAGGGCCCTTGCATGCTTAAGATGACCGTTCAAGACTTTACCTGCATGGTATTGTAGCGTATTCGAGTATAAGGACTGTTAGAAACAGCCTGACTTCCTGATTTTCTGGACCAGAATAAACGAAAAACTGTGAATCTAAATTCTGAGCGATGAATGTGTTTTTTTTGTGACTGATGACTGTCTCAATTTTACGGGCTGTCGAGGGCCTGATACCCCTCAAAATGAGAAATGGGCAAGTCAAGTTGAGGCGACCATCCCCCTCCCCTTCTACTGCTCTTTAGAAGCGACGTTACAGAGGCCTCTGCCGTCGACTACCAACTGTTGACCGACAGTTCCTGCTGACCTATCATATCAAACAGCACAGTGACTAAGAACAATTAATACGATTAATAGGCCTAGACACCCAGGTGATATGACGAGGACATTGCTGTATAAGGACAACGAGAGGGTGAGCATGTAAAAGCAACTATAACCTGCCACAGCTATATGTCAGTCTATTCATCTCTTATTAATAAATTACATGAAATCAGAAAACGAAGGGCAACATTCCTGCATTTGTAATTGTAGCGTCTGCTTTTCTTATATCACAAAATAATCTTCTTGTATCGCCACAGATGTGGATGGGTGCAGTGAAGGTCTCTGCAAGCATGGCGGGACATGTCATGACACGCTGGAATCGTACTTCTGTTCTTGTCCCAACGGCTGGACTGGTACATACTGTGAAATAGGTAACACGTGATAGGGTTATTCCTTGATGCTAACATACATCATTGAGTATTTCTATATGTATTACCGGTACTTTGTGTCGAGCAATCCCGTCGAAACCTTTTGCTGTATGTGGTATTGAGTATTGTCAACTTAAACATGCCCAGAAGAGCAGCTGTAGTTAACAGCCTCTCTGGTCTAGTCGGTATATGCGCTGTATCCCGTATGCTATGTTGCATTGGTTGTTTTTCTTTAACTGAAAATTCGCAGCTTCGAATCCCAAAAATTTCACGAATTTCTGTATACGTTTTTCGTGACATGTTAACGTGAGGGATGGTCCAACGCGCGTTAATTTTTGAGCATAATATAAAAGACCTGCTTGACTTTAACATGAAAGTTCTTTTACTTATTTTCTCCACAAAATACTACTAAGAAACAAACAAGATAAATCGAAATAAATAAGTAAATAAAAAACAAAATCGACAACCTGTATGACACCACAGAATGTTACATAGTATTTAGCAATTTCTGTTACAGACACTTCCAATGGTTAAAAGATAAGATGTCTATGGACCTTGCTGCTATACTGGACGACATCACTATAACCGTTGAAATTATTAAACAACAGCAGCAACATCTGAATTGTGAGACAACTGCACCATGTTATCTAATATAGTGCTAAAGTTAAACCCATTTCATTCTATGATGAACCATTATTTCAGTTATAGACCGTTTTGAGACAGTGTCCTAAATGACGCTAAAATGACCACTACAAAGTTTCAGGTACCCCATGTGTATTCTGCTAGCACCCCTGTGAGTGCCAAATCTACTTCGCTTTTTCAAGTCATGGGCCATTTTAAAGCAAGTCAACGAAATGAACCCAATATGACAGTGAACATTACATTCTCATAAATGCCTTACATATGTTCCACTGCGATCGGAGTCCTAAATTTCACTCGGTTTTGCACTATGATCAAACTTTTTTCCATTTGCAGGCCGTGACACGAGCACTGGATGACCAGAAATGACCTTGAACACTACAAGGTCATAGGTCCCCTTATATGCGACAGTAGTTTCACAGAGTACCAATTTTTCAACCGCATTCGCGTTATAGCCATCTGTTTTCAAATTTTGAGACACGCCATTTTGAGAAATAGCATTAAATGACACTAAAATGACCTTGGCTACTACAAGGTCAAGCTACCCCATATTTGACCTACTACTATCCCAAGTCCCAAATTTCAATTTGCTTTGCTCTACGGAGAGCCATTTTCGAGTTGCAAGACATTGTGAAACAATTGTGCCAAATATATAACCACAAAATGATCCTGAACATTATAAGACATCAAATGTAACCCATGTATGTTCCACCAGTGGCTCTGAGTCCCAAATTTCACTCCACTACGCAATTAGACATTTCCAGGATATTTGCAAGTTTTCATTCTTCCATTGGCCATAATGTTAAATATCCTTTTAAATTTTTTTTGAAAATGCAAAAATTTCAAGATGTAACTTTTGTGTTTACTGTCACCTGTCACCGGGAACACCTAGAAAAACGTTTGGCTGAAAAAGAGCCAGAACTATATAGACATAGCGACTTGAACATCGTCATTTTGGAGAAGTCGAATGTTCACTGAATGACCCAACATCACATGCAACAGTACAAGGTTAAAGGTACCCCAAATGTATCCCCGTGTCCCAAATTTCCGTCTCCATATATGGTTTCCCTTTGATACAAATCTATGTCTCACCTTTCGGTTTCTCCATAGGGTACAATGGTGAATTTAAAATTTTAGAAAAAAACCCTTAAAAATCATAAACTCAAAATTTCAAAAGTCCAAAACACATACTTTTGTGACGACCACGGAGAAAAAAAAGCAGCGGGAGTTTGGAGAAATTCAAAAGCGATTTGAGGGAGGAATATCTCTTTGAATTTTTTGCTTCCATAGGGTCCCATATCAATGAAAACGGACAAAAGCATGAAAAAATGGTAAACTCAAAATTTCAAAAACCCAAAACAGTTTTTTTTTGTGAGAACCATGGAGAAGAAAATTCACAAAAAGTTTGAAGAAATTCGAAAGTGATTTGAGGAATGAATAGCGTTTTGAAGTTTTGGCTCCCATGGGTAACCTGTTAACGACAATGGATAAAAATCCTGAAAATAGGAAAATGCCTTTAAAAAAAATCACAAAATGTCGATCGTATGGCCCAGGGCAAGCAACAAGTGAAATTTGAAAAAAATATGATGCCCAGTAGGTTCTGAGATAAATGCGACATGGACAACGCACGACTCACGACAGACGCTGAACAAATTTCGATTTCGTGAGCGTTGCTGACATAGTCAAGGAGAGCTAAAAATTCATGAAAAATCGTAAATACTCAAAATTTCAGAAACCCAAAACCGTACTTTTGTGAGGACCACTGATAATATTATTCCGGAAAAGTTTGTAAAATTTCAAAAGTGATTTTGTGGGAGGAATAATGTATTGAAATTTTTGCTCCCGCAGGGTTCCATGGTAACTAAAATAAAAAAAAAACTTTATGAAAAATCCAAGACTACTGAGAAAAATTCAGAAAAACGTCTACAGATTCAAAAGTGATTTGATGGAGGAATTTTCAAGTTTTGGCTGCCATTGGGTCCCATATTAACAAAAACGAAAAAAAAAATGCTGAAAATTTTGCAAATTTCATTTTTTAGCTCTGCTTGACTATGTAAGTAGAGCTCATGAAATCGCAATTTTTCCGTTGTTCGTCTTCCATCTGTGTCGCAAATGTCTCTGAACCTAATGCACGGATTTCTTTCAAATTTTGGTTGATGCTTCCCATGGGCTATACGCTCTGATGTTTAGGGTTTTTTTTTTTTGTTTTTTCTTTTTTTTTAATTTTTGAAAAAACGAGTTTGAAAAAAACTTTATGTAGAGGAAGTTGCGTTTTGAAAGTTTTGCTACAATATGAACCAATGTCAGAGAAAACGCAAAAATAAAAAAATGAAAAGAGGGTCTGGAGATATAATGGTTAGCTACCTTTCTCCCAAGTTTAGCATTAATTTGCTTGATAAGTTTCAGTGAATATGCGCTTTATAAACAAGAGACTCCCACGCCACGGCTTTAACTCTGCTGAAATAGTTAGGCAGAGCTAAGGGCATGGGAGATACCTACTGCATATTTTGTTAGAAACTGTATACTTTATTGGGAGTTACGGAATTTATGTGTCATCAAAAATACTATACCCTTTAATTTATCTACAGATGTAGATGAGTGTCAGAGTAACCCTTGTCAGCATAATGGCACGTGTACAGACCAGATTGGAGGCTACCATTGCACATGCTCAGCTGGGTCTACTGGCACTGAATGCCAAACGGGTGAGTTTTTTTGTTGAAACTTTAAATTGACAGGCATAGCACAGTTACTAGTGCATATCTAACAGTTTGACACATGATCGAAAATCTAAATGTCACATTTAATAAAGGCATTATAAAAGGTCAGATGCTTCCCTGGATGATTGTTATCGTTCAAAGTGTTTCACTTTTCAGATGTTGATGAGTGTTCCAGTAACCCCTGTTTGAATGGAGGAACATGTGCTGATGGCCATCATTATCCCGGATACTGGTGTACATGCCCACCGGGGTTTACAGGAGAAAATTGCCAATCCAGTGAGTCACAAGGAAGAGATGTAACATGATATATCTAGATTAAAACTACCTCACCTTTTTCATGCAATTCTTTGCAGATTCTGGTTTGTTGATTCAAATTACGACGAGGTTTCTGGGATGG
>JAAUYG010186215.1_pt1 | contig 13149 bp, 3 predicted proteins | sample 7278091 | NCBI WGS metagenome assembly JAAUYG01 (sample SAMN14350201, study PRJNA611818) | marine sediment metagenome | isolation source: surface marine sediment (0.6m) | place: French Polynesia: Moorea | collected 2018-08
ACAGGGCTGTAAATATACCATACTGAACATTGAACATGTATTCTGAGGTGGTCCCAAAGTGAAGTGCCACCAAAGATACATTATGTACCTCAAACAGGGAAGAACCTAAAAAGTCCCCCTACCAAGGAAGTTTGATCTGTAAGTTCTGTCTCGCTGTTTCTCCAGGAGGAAGGCATTGAAGGTCTGACCATACTGACATCCAGTAACTTTGCCGAGGTGGTGGAGTCAAAGCCTCACTTTATAAAGTTCTATGCTCCTTGGTGCGGCCACTGCAAGAAACTGGCCCCGACTTGGCAGAAACTGGCTCAGGCGTTTGAAAACAACGACAATGTTGGCATTGCTAAGGTTAGATACTGTGATTTTCTGTTCTCTCCTTTTAAGTTGCATTACAAAAGATTTCGGGATTTTATAGCATAATACATGGCATTGTGTTTCCAGTTTGACAATAAATGTCTTGTTCTCGTAGATTGCTTCTAATACCAGTTTGAAATTTATTTCATTTCTGACTTGAGTGTTACTATAAAAAATCTTCGGCTAATTTCTAGTGATATCTTAAAAGTTCAAAATCTATCTTAAGCTTGCAAAAGATGATAGCTGCTAAGTTGATTTCTGGTCTACAGTTCATTTCTAGACTTTAAGATTTTTTTAACAAACCTGCCCTCGGCTCCTAAAAAAAGATGTTGACTTTGTTTTAGGAATTTCTGTAAAGCATGTAGGTAGGCGTTACTTTTGTAATGGAAGAAAATGCAAAAACATGAAAATTTAGGGCTACGTAACTTATAAAAGCCACAAAATTAAAGGGCCACAGAATTAAATGGTTTTGTAGTGGCCAGTTTTACTTGTAGTAGCCACTTCTACTACGAAGCCTTTGAAGGCCGTCCCAACATTGTCTTCTGGTGCTGCTGTGGGAGACTATTAGTGAAGCTGCCAAGAGAGAACTGTGGTTCTACTGCCATTGTTATCTTAATTTCAGATTGACTGTACCCAACACCGGCCCATCTGTACCCAGTACGAGGTCAAAGGTTACCCCACCCTGCTGTGGTTCTCTGAGGGAGACATGGTGAGTCAGAAAGAGTGGACACGTGTGTGACCGTAATCAAAAATGATTGGCAGGTAGGGTCCCACGGGTGTTAATCCTGCAGCTAAATGTCTGAATTCTGAGGTGGTCTGAATTCTGAGGTGGTCTGAATTCTGAGGTGGTCACTGTGAGGTTTCACTCGATATATTTAGAACCAGGTTGAGATTACTGTATTATATGCTGTTGGATTTGAAAATTGAAATACTGGTTAGCTCTCTGCACTGTCTAAGCTTCATTTATGGAGTCCTGGTCTTTGTTGGTATAGTGCTAACTTTAACTTTCTGATCAATCAATGTACTCATCTTGTCAGTGTCAACATAGACTCCTTCTCATGTCTAGTCTTTAGAAGTTGATTTATTAACTCTGTTTTGACATGGTATCATTTACAAAATGTTAAATGGTCACAAACTCATTACGTGTGCATGTATATGAGAAAAAACACAGGCAAACAGATGTTCACAGTGGCCTGTTCAACAGAAATCCAACATGAGAAGAAAGTCTTAATGTTATTTTCTACATTTGTGCCCTCAATGTAGAAAGAGAAATACGCAGGGGGGCGAGACTTGAATGGTCTGAAGGCCTTCGTTGAGAAACAGCTTGGCGGTTCAGAAAAGAAGGAAGAGAAGAAGGAAGAGAAAGAAGAGAAGAAGGAAGAAAAGCCAGATGCTGGTGCCGAAAAGGTGAGCCTTACCTGAAAGGATTGAGGTTGGAACAGGAAAATCACGTGTTGTACTCCGAATTTATGTTGAAAGATAAATTATTAAATTATTTATGGATTTACAAGTATTTATCTGTCAATAGCAATGTTGAAACTTGGCTGGAAAGAAGTTCCATGTCAAGCACAGAGTACATCTGGGGTCTTGTTGCTCACCAAGGTTAATTTGTTAAATGCGTTAGCAATAATCGGAGAACAGTAGTTATTTATATTTTGTTGTGATGAACATTAAATGTGTTTTATGCTACTACTATCTATTGAGTTGGAGCAGTCCAGCTTTTTAGTCCGCTGGTATCGAACTGGTGCTAAACTAATGAGCAACCATATACAATGATATGATAATTTCACAAAGGCCATAAAAATCTTCCAGATGTCTATACACAAATGAAATGCTGCATTAATAAGGATATGATGGTTCTTTGTTACATTTTGGTCAGTTTCTTTTGGTTCTTTCTGCATACGTAAATCTACTTAAAGGTTGCTGATACGGAATACAATGTAGCTTGCTTTGCATATCTAATACTTTTTCATATGTGTTAGTGTGTTTGATGACTCTACTAAAATAGAATTCTAGAAAATAGAATTGATCAACGCAAATTTATGTAAATTTGTGGCTAGGCAGCCAATAAAATATCCGGGGGAATGGGGAATGGGCATTCCCTCAAGGTTACCAGTGTAGCATTGTTTTGCCTCGTAATGAAACATAAACTGTCTTCTATCGTTGTACAGTACACTCACAAGTTTATTGGTCTATCTGCTGGGCTTTACAAGGTGAGAAGTTCACTAGTCACCTTGGCAACTATTGTCATTCCATGCTTAAGATAACTCGAGGCTTTATGATTTTTCTGGAATCGGGGACCCAAGCTTGTGTAAGCAGCTGTAAGTGTGTACATAACATGTCATGATGTGTAAGTCTGAGCATGATGTATATTGCCTGTATGAAGGAAGGAAGAAACGCAGGAAAGCTGAAGGTATACATTGCTACACAAAGTGTAGGAGTCTGTACAAAGCAGTGTGTAATACTGGAATATACTGTCACCACTTATGCTTACAGGAGGCAGTGGCTGTGCTGAACGCAGACAGCTTTCATGATGGTATTGCTAAAGGAACCAGCTTTGTGAAATTCTTTGCTCCTTGGTAAGCCCTTTCAAATTATTGAATAAAGTTTCCAGCATGCACTAGTGACATGGATTTTGCTGATATAGAAGTGATTTACAGATAAAGAAAAGGTTGCCTAATGAAGGCACTGACAGCATGCCTTTTAGTTCACTAAATAAATGAACTTTGTTTAGTTTTTAATGAACAATAATTTGTGTAAAGGGAAGTTATAAACTATAAAATTAAAATATGTGTATACAAATGTACTTGAAAATAATTGACAATATTGAAAGTTTTCTACTCATAATTTTGCAACATATTTGCATGGCAGATTTTCCCAGCAGCTGTTATAGCAGTCATTTCGAGAGAGTTAGTTTGCATGAGCTTGATTTCTGTCTGCCCACTCAGGTGTGGACATTGTAAGAGGATGGCACCAACGTGGGAGGAACTTGCCAAGAAGTTCGCTGACGACACTAACGTCAACATCGCCAAAGTGGACTGTACAACAGACCGTGAACTCTGCACAAAATATGGGGTGAGCCATCTTATAACACTGCAGGCTTCTCATGGCATCACCCTGGTGATAACATGTCATCACCCTGGTGATAACATGTCATCACACTGGTGATAACATGTCATCACTATGGTGACAAATGTTATCACCCTCACTGGTGATACCAGTTTCTCACTGCACTGGGCTCTTGTGACGATATGTCTTAAGAATAATTTCATGGCTGTATGATGTAAAATGTTTTGTTGTGAACTCTCCTTATATGCCCATATTTATTATATGAATGATCAAAGTGATAAACTTGTTGAGATTGGCAAGGCATTCCCATTCACCATTTTGTGTAGCGAAGAAGAATGCCATTCGTCCTATACAGAGTTTGGTTTGAAGCCAATGTTTGCCTTCGACATCCTGGTCCCTTTTGTGGAATTTAATGTGTGGGAATATTCCAGGTGTCGGGCTTTCCCACACTGCTGCTGTTCCGGAATGGGGAGAAGGTGAAGGAATATAATGGATCCCGGGAGCTGGCTGCCCTGTCTGGATTTGTCACCGAGAATCTGGCTCACGACGAGCTCTGAGGATCGACCAATCGTAGGAAGTCCCATACGCAATATACACGTTACATTGGTATCATCTCATCCTGCCAGACTGCCTTCAACAATTTCTCTCCACATCACTGATAAAATAATACTAAGTTAAACTCTTATTTCAGACCTGAGGAACTAAGTACATGAAAGTATTAAAAAAATCTGAAGCTATTAAGGTGACTGCCAGTTTTCCGTCATACTGGTTTACAACATACGTTTAAATTATTATATTAAAAATCCGCATTATGTTGCAAATTCCTCTTCATTGAATAGGTGATGGTAGATCTACATCAAGTAATATGTTGCTCTGTATTCAAAGGTTTTGTAACTGCTATATAATGGGGAGCATTTAGCCTGGCCTTATCCTGATAATATTAGTTGCCTATGAGATTGAAAATGTTAGTTGGCTACCAGTTTGAAAGGCCATGCACTGCTACCCTGTATAGGAAAGACCTGTTTTACCCTCGAGAATCTGCTCCTATATTGACAATGTGGAAAATGTAAATGTAGTAGGTTGTTATCTGGCTACTGTATGGTTTATACAAGGTCTGTACTGACCCATGAGTACATGGCCTGCCACTAGTAAATACATAGTTTGGATGGTTAAGCTTGCTTATACCAGTTTCTGTTGTTAAGAAATAAGCAACTTACCCATTGTCATTCCAAAAGTTAAAACCATGAATTCTTTTGATTTCACTAGAAGTTTTGATTTAAGAATTTTTGTATATATTATACGGGTTGACTATGTGACTTCAGCAGTTTATTGCACAACTCAATAGTGCTCAACAACAGTGGGATAGCAGCATACTCAGCGGGCCAGAATCTGCATTATGTTCAATAGCCGTTATTTCATCTGCAGAAACTCATTCAAACAAGTTTCCAGCAAGGTTTTACAATACAACTGTGGTTGGCAATATATGTCGGCTCTGTGATGTGACGAAGACCTTGCACTATGTGTAAAACTTTGGCGTAGTTCTCGAAAATACTTAAGTCCGAGTTTGGGAGTCGAACTTTTGGCCAATCACATTGCTCAGGTTAGTGACTTAAGTCAATCACTTAGACTTAAGAATTTTCAACAACGCCTGCCTGAAATTGTTTTGTAATTACCAGTATTTGGTTGTAGCTGACGCGGCAGACGGTTTGTACCAGTCACCCATGGGTGCTTATAGCTCCAGTGCCATTCCCAATACATCTACTACATGTATACCAAATACCTCTGTGTCTCTGTGTAGATTGTGTTCATTCCCAGTTTTCCTGTTGTATGTGTGTGCTGATCTACAATGTATGTATGTTGGTTTACGCAGATCTTGGTTTGACAGAAAATATTCAGAAATGTTAACATCGTTAATTTACCAGGTGCTTCAGGAAGCCCTAGTTGTTTCGTTCTTGAGTGATATCGTTGTTATAGCGACATCGTTGTTTTAGCAGCATCGTTGTTGTAGCGACGTCGTTGCCCGGCGTTGTTGTTATAGCAGCATCGTTGTTATAGTTAATGTGTACAATTGTAAGCCTGCTAAGCGGGCATTGCTATAGCGAACGTGTAACACATACTGAGCTTGTGTTTACGTAACGTCAGTCGTGTAGTGTATAATACTGGGATGGGCTGGTGGTGTGTGCCTTGATAAGCAATTGTGAACACCTCGTTGTGCTTGAAAGATTATGGAAATTTCACTTTCATTTAATGCTGCTGTGGATGTGATATGGATAGTGTGTGGAGTTGCAAATACGCACAGCGATGTTGAATTGTGCCATAGAAAAAAAATGGCTGGCGTTTTGATGACATAATCATTTTGTCGCTTTCTCACACTGCAAAGTACCCCATATGGATGTTGATGTTGCTCAGACCATGACAAGCTGAATTTTCTTTTACGCACCATTAATACTTTGTGTGTTTGTGTGTAGCTTGTTATTGGTGCCATGTCCATCTCAAAACAGAAATGCCAGTATTATAAACGTATAGATACGGAGGCCAACATAGCACAGTCTTTTCCAGGATTAGTTTGTCATTGACATCATTACATCTGACTGGACATTCTAACATTGAATCAAGCATGAAGCAACACCAGGGTGAGCATTCTTAAAAAAACTTAAAAAAGTCTTTTTAAGTTTGGAGCAAGTAACAATCCTGAGATTTCTGATTCAAGTTAAAACGATAGACTCAAGTTTTTTTTAGTACATGATTGTACTCCAGCAGGGGATGGCTGTTAGTAACTGTTAGTAACTGTCAGTAACTGTTAATAATCAAATATCACCAGGTCACAACCAAAAATACAGCTGTCTGCAGAACAGAGCAAATCTACACTATTTTTGCTAAATCTTTATGTTGAATATTAGAGACATGGCTCAATGTATAATTTGATGAGGTCTGGATTACTTTCAAGGTAAATCATTGTACAGCTGAGTGGACGTGTTTTTTTTTTGTGTGTGGAGATTTAGAATCTGCCGATGTAGTTTTTTTTGTGAAAAAAAATCTGTGAAATTGTATGTTGTGTAGAACTAGTGTGTGCAGTGTCATGTATATATAAACGTGGCAAAGGTGTTTTATTTTCTCACAGATAGATATTTTATGTACACGTGTGGCTTGCAGAAAAAAAAAGCGTAGGCACATTAAAACCGTGAATATTGATTGATGTTATTATAAGGAGAAGGCATGAATTAAGTTGAGGCGTAAGACCAAGAACCACATGCTATACCAACATTTGTAGATGATTTGACACTTGCCTGCGGGCGTGGACACAATCGTGATGTAATCTCAGCATTCAAGTCAGTTAATATAACATACATTTTGTAATAGTGGCAAAGAGCTAATAATGTGTGTATTATTAAACAGTTAAAATCTGTTAGGGACACAACTTTATGTACATGTATATATATGTTATATATAACTTTAATTTAGAGTCCATACAATGTACAGTTGCCAATAAAATGTCAGACATTTAAAAGTTGCCAATACAACGCCTGATATTTAAAGTTGCCAACAAAGTGCTGGATATTTAAAGTTGCCAATAAAGCACCGGATGTATTAAGGTGTTGAGTGAAAGTTATGTACTAGATTGTTGCATCCATTTCTTGAGTAGAGGCCTGTTTATCAGAGTTTGATTACAGTAGCATGTATAAACTTTGGTTGTTTCAAGTTCGAGAGAAAAGTATTCAGAACTGCCTCAATGCTGCACATCGATGTTAAATTGGTGTTTGTACAAAAGAAAATCTGAATGGCTGGAAATTGTGTGTGTAGTTTGTGCTCTATATAGCCGTGGTTGTCTTTATCTGCCGATTCACTCGGAATACACCTGAAATGTTCACTTTTATTGATGTTGGTTAGTTGAAATTTTCGTTTTGGATTGTCCGCTTGTTAATGGTGAAAGTTGTCCCTTGGTGTTGTCACAGGAACTTACAATAAAAAAACATTCCAGTCCAGACTGTTGTTAATTTGTCAGTTTTCACGGAGCCGGTGAAGTGCAGTGGACCCTGCGATTTAAGACCACCCATTCAGCCAGAAAAATATGGTCTTAAATTAAAGGTGGTCTTAAAATAGAGGGATATTTATACTGAAAATATACAAGTGGTATCACTGATATCCAGTCTTAAGATGCAGGGAATTGTTAAAAAGAGGGGTCTTAAATCGCAGGGACCACTCTACTTCACTTAATGACCAATCAGTGTAGTACATTGCTTGTTATTGAAAAAAAATTTCTCTATTATTGTGTACATGCAGTGAAAATCACAATCCTTGAATTTGGACCTGAAGTGTTGTACACCAGTAACAGTCGGCCCAATCTGAGAACGAGTTCTGCCTTTGGACAATGAAGATCTAGTCGACATAACTTCTCCATTTTAATGTAGTTGGTTTAATTGAACCCGTGGCTTTCCACGCCCCAAAGTGGCTACCTTAACCACGAGAATAATGGGCCACTGAACATGGTCTCAATGTGAATTTAGGCAATCTCATAATTTGGGACACATTTTGTGTCTGTAAACGACCGCACCACCATTGTTCCACAATGCAGTCTGAGCAAAAAGAACATAGGACTCTTGATGATACAACAAAGATACATTGTAATGTGAAAGGTATTAAGACGAAGTGCATTTTGCACACATTTATTTCATTCACTTTCTAGCACAGAAACATTCACCATTTCATGCTAACAGCCTTCCGGCCATCACAGTATCCTCAATCAGGCTGCAGTCAACCTAGTACACACTGTGTCCAGCACCATTCACACTACCACTGTATGTACAACAAGTGATCTTTATGTTAACATTTTAAGATCGCTCTTCGTTTCCCATTAAGGATTACATACATCTAAAATAGCTAGTTATTGTACTGATGTACAAGTCTAGAAACATGTTCCTGTTGCAGCAAGTGGTCTTGTAGCAAGACGGTGGAGACACTTTGAGCATGTTGAGGGAATTTCTCTGGCAAAAGGTCATAGTAGATACTGGTAATATACTGTACATTTAACAAAGTTAAATACATGTACCCCCCAACAAGCAATAAATGGTGAGATTTACTGCAGGTAAATCATTGGGTGGGTGATGGAGACAGTTTAACCTTTTTATACAGTATATATAGCTGAGTGCTAATAATAGAGGCAGTTCGATTTGGCCACTTCTCGTTTCCCTAGTAGCTGTCAGAAGGGGCCTGGGTTTACAGTGTGTCTTCTCATGCACTAGGATCCTGAGATACACATGCAAGAGTTTGGAACGGAAGAGGTACATATACTCTGATGCTGTCTTCAATATCTCAAGGAACTTCAGAAATCACAGTTTTCTTTCTCTTTGGCACAAAAGGCACAGTTCCCGGTTTGCTGTGAGCGCGACGGTTTGCTTCTCTGGAAACACACAGCAAACAGCATTTTAGCGATCATTCAGTTGGTTACCTCTCGATTTTATAAGTAAACAGTTACCTACACTACACAAAAATAGTTAAGCATATTAAAATCCTTAACTTGTTTGTGTAGTTCATATATGCTATGCGTGCACGTATAGCATATATCAACAACACAAAAAAGTTAAGGATATTTAAATATCCTTAACTTTTTTTGTGTAGTGTAGGTGTGAACCATTTAACTTTATGATCTGACCTAAATGAAACTTTCCTGAAGACTACCCAAGGATAACAGAGAATGACACAATACATTAATAACATTCTGGGGCCAAACAGCTGAAAGTTATACACAAACTGCAATTCTATAACCATTGATTATTATATACATAAAGGACATTTTTACAGAGTTGGAACATCCTGGGATATCACAAATAAAACTAATTTAGCTTAACTAGGAATGCTCTTGGCTTAAGTCCAGGTACCCAATAGTATAAAAGATAATGTGTCATCCCCCTACGAACTGAAATATTGACTTACTTTCGTTGTTGGGCTCTTGTAGCTGTACGCAGCTCCTTGGTGGCGGTGTAGATGGATTTTGGTACATGGCGATGTCGCTTAATTCTCTTGACTTGAGGATGGTGGGCAAATTTGTCCTTTAACTTTTCAGCATAGTTAAATGCTTCTTTCTCTCTGGGTTTCAGCTGCAGAGAATGTCAGGTATCAGGACTTATAATGCGCTGTGTAGACAATACCAGACAGAAGCATACCCAAACATATTCCACCAAATACATGCATGTGTAATAATACATTTACCATCTACAATAGATAGAAATCCAATGAAATGATCTGTTTTAACTCCATTTTTGGCAAAAATGCTATCTGACTCAGCTGGTCCAAGCAGTGCACAAGCAATGAGGTAAACAATGGAAATACTCAGATTGGATTTCAGTTCATAACACAATGCTGAACTTAAGTAGAATGTCTTATCAATCAGTGCATAATGCAATATTTACCAGATAGAAAAGATCAAGTTCTTATCTATAAAATTTTTTCCCCAAATTTCAGAACATACCTACCACAAAGCTACTCCACTGTTTATTGTTTCCTCCACCTCCTACCTGAGACCTATATATAACAGGATACAGTATACTGAATGAGTATAACGTCTCGAGTTTATTCACGCTTGTCTTTTCTTTCTGCCGAGATACTTACCACACCCAGTTTCTCTGAGGCGTTGGCTTTCCATACCCGTATATTCATCTCATCAGAGCCTGAGAGGATGAACCTGTTGTCAAGGGACCACCGAACACAGACCACTCGCTGCATACGCTTCGTGTGGTATACCTCCCTGCCAACCAGCACCAAAACAGCAGACAGTCAGAACTTCAGAACAGCTATAATTACCAGATTTCAATGTGGATGCAAGAAGTACATTGTATTCTACTTCCACTAAATCAGAAAACTTGACATATCAATTCACATAACCCATATGTCAATGAGTATGTATGACATTCACATACAAACTATCATCTATTATTGCATTTATATACAAGTTGCAATGAAAATTCCGATACAAGAGTTTTTTGGGGGGGAGGGGGGGGGTAGTCAATATCAGGAATATGTTTATCTTAATTGTTACAGACAGGTGGAAGCCTAGAATGTAAGCACAGGTCACTGCATGTGACATGTTGTGCAATCCTTGATAGATGTTCTAGTGGTGAAAAGAATTTCATTGGCAACTCCATAACATCCTCGATAATCAATACCATAGAGATTCAGTTCTCAATATTTTTCGATCAAAACACGTCCTGCTTTCAAAACATTTTAGTAATGTAACCATTATGACCTTGCCTTCATATTAGCTCCACCTTTACTCAAATCTCTGTTTATATGAGGTGTGAATATCTCATTGCTTTGTGGGTTAAATGTGAGTGAGAACGAGCAAACCAGTTCTTACCGGCTGTGACCGGTTCCAACTGGGAAGATCCTTATGGTCTTGTCATAGCCACCTGATACAAACTCTCTACCGGTTGGGGAATAATCTACATCCATTACTGGAAAACAACGATTTTCCTCATATAAAGCTGGTGTCTATATAAATGTTGGAGTGTTGCAGACAATGATGCTAACACAAACAGACATTGATGGTAACACAAACAGACATTGATGCTAACACAAACAGACATTGGTGGTAACACAAACAGACATTGATGGTAACACAAACAGACAAGGATGCTAACACAAACAGACATTGATGGTAACACAAACAGACAAGGATGCTAACACAAACACGCAGATCATAGTCAGACAAAATGCATAATCATCGTTTATGTCACCTGCAGTCCGAGTACTGTACTTAAAAAGACTTTAAAAGAGTACAAACATTCAGCAATTGAATGTTTCCAAATACCCCAGCAATAGAATATATGGTATAATCAACAACTGCCTACAATGACCGCTCTGAACTGGGGATTCTGTTACTTTTTTAAGCACGTTAAAATCCCTGCTTACTGATTGAGTAGTTACGGTGCCGGGTAGAGTGACAAATATCTTGGGCATACCAGCAATACAACAGGCTCAAAACCAGCCAAGGCTGCAGGCAAGCCAGGTATTCCGGCTACAAACTCACCAGCAGATACATGGTCCATGTGAATGTTGAGTGGCATGTCTAACTTTCTCATGTCAAACGTGTACAGGCTGAAAATGGAGGCAGGAATAAAGCGAACAATAACACACGTGGAGAGATTGCTGGCATTACCGTAGTTAATTAATTGCTGTCATTACCATAGTTATTAACAGGCAGTATATTCATGTATTCTCCACCTTGCAAGTACAGTTTAAGTCCTTCTAGTTATAAATAGCAAATCTGTTAACTGAGCACACGTTTGATGTGTATTGCAGGTTCTGTCTATTTACTTGCTACCACCTTCTTTCTCTTCATCAAATTTCTCCTAGCAGATGGCTACTACAGGTACTTACTGTAACCAGCAGTGTCAATTTATGTCAGGATTCATAAGATTCGTCCTAGCAGACAGACACTACTTACTGTAACCAGCAGAGTGTCAATTTAAACACTCCACTTTCTTATATAAATCGAGGTTACTTCACTAATGAAGTACATTGTACATACTTATAGTCTTCATTAGCTGCCGTGAAAACAAAGGCTTCCATGGGGTTCCAGGCTATAGCATTGGTTCTCAGCCTGAGAAGGACCTGAACAAGTAACAGAAGTAACACACTGGTAATGTCGTGATGTCACCGAAGTTGTGAATGAAAACCTTGAAATGCCAAGTAATATCCTAAAACAGTCAGATGATATATGGTCCACTAACCAGTGTTAAAATGATACATGTAGATGACATGGGAGAGATTCAGCAGCATGAGACCTTGCTTCATATTCTATCTTGCCTTTCTGTGTCAAGGCTATCTGTGATACATGTGTCTATGATACTTAATATGTAAATTTACAGTCACGCTGGTCCTTCTCGTACAGGCTATTCTCGACAGAGGCTGCCCACTCTAAAGTTGTCTAAAATCTTTGCTGTTGCTACTGTGAATGCATTTAAATCTCTCTCTCTCTCTCTCTCCAAACACCACCTCTCTAATGTGGAACCAATATCTCGACAAACATGGTGGCCTTATCAGATGGGGATTACTGTATACCTTCTATCACTACATGTATAAGAAGCATTTGATTTTTAGTTGCGGGAAAACTTACTTTACGGAGCGGTGTCGACCCTCGCATGTCATACAACATAATGCTTCTGTCGGATGCTGCGGCTCCGAGGAGACTGGTCTGCAAAGGGTTAAACACATTATACATACAGCCATATTGCCAGCCAATATATCACGCAGTAACACAGTATTATAAAGTTCACTGCTAGTGATTCCAACAGGGTATAAACACCATCAAAACTGTATAGGGTCAATACGGTAAACAGTACAAAAACTCGGCAAGTTCTTAAGTCAGCCGTTGAAAGAGTGCCAATATTATGAAGTTTGTGGCTAGTTTTCTTGTGATGTGTACATGTATACCATCCTTATTCATCTGAGAACTAATATTTATAATTTACTAAAATTTCATGACTTATTTATTGGTTTTTACTTTTTTTGGTAACGATCTTTTTTTTTTCATATACAGCTGTCTTACGATTTTAGTACCCCCTTTGGTCTTATATGATGGAAGATGGGGTGGGGGACTTAAATTAAAGTTCAATCATAAACACAAGAGGCCCATGGGCCTTGACGCTCTGCTTAAGAACCAACTTGGCCATGGGCCAAGGTTCCAAAAGTTGCACATACACTCTCTTTCTAGCCCAGGGGGGGTGAAATTTA
>JAAUYG010150444.1_pt1 | contig 13148 bp, 7 predicted proteins | sample 7278091 | NCBI WGS metagenome assembly JAAUYG01 (sample SAMN14350201, study PRJNA611818) | marine sediment metagenome | isolation source: surface marine sediment (0.6m) | place: French Polynesia: Moorea | collected 2018-08
AAGGGAGCAAAAATTTCAAAACGCTACTCCTCCTCCAGTTTTCATCCGATCTGAGCCAAACTTTATGATACATTAGGTAGTCATGACAGAATAAAAAGTTATGTTATATATTGGCGATCTGCCCAAATTTAAAAACGTTTCTCCTCCTACAGTTTTCATTTGATGTCAGCCAAACTTTATGAGGACATTGGGCTACCATGGCGGAGGTCAAGGCCCCTGGGCCTCTTGTTTTAATTTGGCAGATCGCCAAAAACGTAATAGTCTGTATTCCCCATAAATACCATACTTTCCATAAAGTTTGGCTGAAATTGGATGAAAGCTAGTGGAAGAGTAGACTTTTGAAAATTTTGCATCGAATAATAACAAAGTGCACCGAATAACAACAAATTGAACTTAAAAGAATCGGACATTAAAAGTACACTATATATGCAGTTTCCAGGACCCAAATTTTCACCCGTTTCGCTCTACAAGCAGCAAGATATTGCACATATTACGATTTTCCTGTCGCCTCCCATCTTTAAATTTCAAAGTGCCACAATTTTTAGCTCTGCTTTGTGCTACTACACAGCAAAGCTACTATCGGGAGTAAACATTTCAAACGGCATCTCCTCTGAAAGTACACATATCGGATTCACTCGTAAATATCATACATAATCCTGGGGAGGATCTCTACCAAAGTTGTTCAACGAATTGGGGAAATTTTGAATGTTTGGCATTTTTTTGTGTTCTTTTCTTAGCCGTTTAACATGGTAATCAATGTAGAATTTTATAAAATGTGCGATATACTCGAAGCCGCTAGTCGCAGAGTGAAATGGACCAAAATTTTGCCACAGGGGTAAGTGTTTAGAGTATACAGGATACTTTTGACTGTTAAGTGTTCAGTTTGGGGTCATTCGGTGCATTACCAATTTTTGACAACCCTGTATCTCGGAAACGGCTAGTCGTAAAGCGAAACGGACCAAAATTTGGGCTTCTAGGTGAGACTTTAGTGTATGCATAGTACTTTTGACGGTTGAGTGTTCAAATTCAGCTGGGGTCATTCGGTGCATTTCCACCTTGTATCTCGGAAACGGCTAGTCGTATATAGCGAAACAGATCAAAATTTGGGCCTCTGGGGGCAAGTCTTTCGTGTATACAGGGTACTTTTGACTGTAAAGTGTTCAACTTAAGTTTGGGGTCATTCGGTGCATTTCCGATTTTGACGACCTTTTATCTCGGAAAGGGATGGTTGTAGAGGGAAATGGACCAAAATTTCAGCCACAGAGGTAAGTCTTTTGTGCACATAGAGTACTTATCACTGTTAAGTGGTCAAGGTCAGTTTGGGGTCATTCGGTGCATTTCCAGTTTTTAACCACCTTGTATCTACATTTGACTTAAATATTCAAGGAATCTCTAAGTTTGCGCCTTACCAGTATTCTTTTATCTGGCAAGTGAGCAAGTAGAGTGTAAAGGCCCCCTGGACCTCTTGTTTTAAATTTATCCGATCGCCAAGAAAAGTAATAGCCTGTATCCAACGATGGTAGCCAATGTCCTCATGAAGTTTGGCTGAGATCAGATGAAAACTATAGTGGGAGTAGCGTTTTGAAACTTCGAGCACCAACAAAAAATCAAAGTGCCATGAGTTTTTTTTTAAATTTGGCAGATCACCAAATAGGTAAGAGCCTGTATTCCCCATGACTAGCATATTTATCACAAGGTTTGATTGAAATCGGACCGAAACTGTGGGAGAAGTAGCGATTTGCACTTTTAACTCCCATATTGTCACAGTTAACGAAAACGAAAAAAAAAAAAAATCGCGAAAAGTGAAAATTTTGGGCAAAGACAACAAAAAGGCCTGGAAATATGGCGGATAGGTAGCTTTATATAAAATTTAGTCTGGATCCACCCATTTGTTTCTGAGAAACCTGAGGTAAAGGAGGGACGGGGGGAAGACAGACGCCTGCAGCACGACAGTAGATCTGCTGAAAAGTGAAGCAGAGCTAAAAATGGCAACACGAGGCCTAGGAGCCTTGTGTTCTGCTTGGTCACTTGCCAGATTCGAGCAAGTTAGGTTTATCCCTAACAGCAATATAGCTACTAGCTAAGCAGCTGGGGTAACTACCGTATGTAATCCTGTCGAAAATTGTAAATGCACTAAATGACCTCAGACCAACCTGGTTGAAAATTAATATTGTGCCCAATGGGAAAATTTCAAAACGCAACTCCTCCCACACTTATGATTCTTTTCAATTAAACCTTCTCTGAATGTTTGCTGCGACAGTCCTCAAAAAGTTACCTATTAGGTTTTTGAAATTTCAAATTTTGTAAAATGGATTGAAATTCTCGTTAACATGGAACCCTCCCCCCCCCCCATGGGGTGAAATTTCAAAACGCTACTGTCCATAGAGTTACGGTTTTTTTCCACCAACATTTTCTGAATGTTTTCTTAGACAGTCCCCACAAAAGTTACGTATTGGGATTTTGAAATTTCAATTTAAAAATTTTATAAAAAGATTGAAATTTAGCATTGTCACCAATGGGGAAAATTTCAAACCACTCCTCCTGCCACAGTTATGACTATTTTTCAAGGCTCTAATCAAAAATGAAGATAACTGGTTAAAGAGTTATTGAATACACACGCACAGGGTTTTACGCACAGGGTTTCACAAAGTTGAAGTACGAAACGCCAGCCAGCAAACCTGGGATGGATCGTTTATGCACGTTTGATACACTTCGCGAAATAAAGAAACAGTGTTACTCCTAATTGTATTAATGTGAAATACTATGTGCAAAGTCTAACCTCACAGTTACTTTCAACCTTGAGCGACACTGAAGGATGAAATTCTATGTCGCTTATGTTCAAAGCCCCTATACATGTATCCCAGGAATGAGTAGCGTTAAGTTATATGCTACTTCTGAAAAGTAAAATCACATATTTTGGAGTCCGACTCTACATCATAACATTTGACCTTGACGGTGACCTTAAAAGGTCAAGATCATATTTTGCATGGTTATAGGGGTAGGTCATAAAAGGAGTAAACTATGACATACAGTGGAATCCCGCATTAAGACCACACCACAAATAAGACAATCTCTGAAGTAAGACCGCTTACCAGACGACAAAGAGTTACACACCAGTGCTGTATAATGGCAGAATTAAAACCGTATAAGAATTAACACCCCACCCCCACCCCACCCCTTGGCTTCGACCATATTTAGCCCTAATTCGGAGATTTTATTTCATGTTACTACATTTGTATATTGAATATCAAAAACAAGTCATAGCTGTACCATAAAATTAGGCCTTGAGATACCTCGAAATATATTGTGAATACATTATATGTATCTCGGAAATGAGCAGGGCATATATACATGTATTGCTAATGGGCACTGATCATGCTAATCAAAACACCTCGATTAATGAGAGGTACTCCCTGTAGGTGTGGTTTTGATGTGGCCTTGAAAGACTGAATTAAAGGGTTACACATATTTACACATAAGCAGTATCTTAACTCACCCGCATTACAACTTTCTGACCCCCTTTTTTTTTTAGCAAGTTCTCTACCCCGTCTAGCAGAGCTAATGCAATACATTGTTCCTGAAGCATCAGCTGTCCACCCGTGGTCCGTTAAAAAATCTCAGAAACATTTCAACGAAGCAGAACTAAATTTTACAGAAAGCTTCCCGTGGACCATATCTCTAGACGTTTTATTCAATTTTCAAGGCTTTCAACTTTGTTGTGGATTTGTTTTTATAAATTCCTCTGTTTTCTTTAAGACGGAGGATTGTGGGCGGAAATATTTGAGACGACTTCTCTGAAACCGCCAACCAATTTCTGTCCCCAACATTTGAAGATACTTCTGATGTCAGCCTCTGCAAAGATTGTGTAGGTTTTCCCAAATGTTTTTTTTTTTTTTTTTTGTTTAAATTTTTGGCTGAATTTTCTGTAAGACAGACGTATATGGAGGCAAGACTGTTATACAGAGTCACACAATTTTTGTTTAGATAGACCACCCTTTTCACTATGCACATTATCAATATGACCAAAGTTATGTCTCAATCTCATCTCATTTTGTCAATCACCCCGTATGTCATTGTCGGTCAATAGCAAGCATGTGCTAATGTTTTACTGTTGTATATGTCTACAGAGCCTTTAACATAAGGAATTACAGCTTGTATGTGACGCTCTGTCGGACGGGTAACCATGTATGTAGCTTGTCCAGAGCTGGAGTTACATGGTTCCACGTACCGAGTACCACCGGGGACAAGAGGAGCCGCTGGGATCTATCTGCACCATTGACATCCAGTCCATATATGGTGCCCCTGAGTCCCAAATATCGCCCCGTTTCAGTTTATAATCAGAATGTATGCTTGTTGATAGCAAATTATTTTACGCATAGGAAAGAGTTAAAATGAGTGTAAACAGTAACAAGAAGTGAATGCACTCATAATTAAAGGAACGGCATAAGGCTCATATTGGCCCTGCATTTCAAAATGATTAACAGCGGGTGTGATATCTAAGACTACGTCGACTCCAATACCGTGGGGTTTATGTCAAATAGCTTTCAGGAACTTCAGATTCATTTGCAGATATTAACCACGTTCTGGTAACTTGGCATGAGTGACCGCATGCCAGCAAATCCAGAAAAATTTCAGTTTATCATTTTTGATAAAAAAAAAACAAGTCGCATGCTTACCAATATATTGCTATTGCTGATTCAACTAAGCCGATCCCACTGTACTAATATAATTAAAGCATTGGATTTTTACGTTGACAGAAATCTGACGTTTAGGACATACATAACCGCGATATGCTGAAAGGCAGGAGACGGATTGATGCTTCAGCTCGTATACTAGTATTCTGTACCTAGGTATAGACGTTAAATAGCCCTATGTTTCAATCATTTATGAGTCATTTGATTTTGACATTTCTTATAGCTATGTCTCACTAGGAGAAAAGTACAACTGATATACACACGTCTTAAAAAACAATGATAGAAATTTGCAAACACAGCGTATATCATAACCAAGATGGACCATTTGTATAATCAAAGGAGTACTATATGTGCAGCAACTTGACCACGTTTTAGCACCGTGACTGATGCGAGCAATTCTTTTAGGCTTTAGTCACACCGGATCGTACGATTTTTTGGCCTTGCGATTTCTGTCGACTTGAAGTACATACAACCGATCGTGAATGTTTGGTGAGATACAGAATTTTGATCGCATGCAGCGATTGGTTTGGCGACCTGTTGCAGTGAATCGCACGTCAGGTCGTGCGAATGATCGTACGATAGCAGAACTTCTCGTAGGTTCGTGCATAAGTCGGCGCAGATCGTGCAACCAGTCGGCGCAAGTCGTTCGTAGGTGCATGTTCAGCCACAGTGAGGTACTACGAGATGCGGCACGACCAATCGTTAGAGGGTAGGATCAGTTGTACGACCAAAGCATGATATTTGACAATCGATCGTTCATGACTGGTGGTACAACCATGAATGACTGATGGTACGACCTATTTGCGAGTCAGAATCGCAGTTGAGAAGTTTTGAACATGTTCAAAGACCTTGCCGCGACCTATTTGCTATTACGATCGTCCACGACCTCTAAGACAAATCGTGCACTGTTTCTACGATTTAAGTACGATTCTCACAATTTTGGATCGTACATTGGTTGCAACTTGGTCATAAGCCTGGTGTGACTGAGGCTTTAGAAAGTTAGGATAAAACCTCTTTGCAGAACCTGGGGGTATTCCGGAGGTTTACAGTGATTTGCAGCAAAGTGAAATTATTTTCCTACTTGCTTTTCATTCAGAGTACTCCACGGTATTTGCAAAAGACATGGCGTACTATCTGACTGGCCGTCTGACGTCATTGGAGTACATACCGGAGGGCTACGTTCATACATTCCTGCTGAGAGATCCGCACAAGTCCGTATATTCCTTGTACAAAATGTCGCTCAACAAAGATCTGACAGGTAAGATCGGTCTGCTGCTTCTTTGACTGGGTTCTGCAGTATTATCATTTATTTAATTATTAGTTATGATTCCACCCATGGTATCATAGTGACTCACTAGCTACCATTGTCAAATTTAACATTTACATTGCTGAATGTTGATAATATGCAATTCGATTGCCTTCCTGGTCCAGTCACCTTTCTCCTCCTCCTGTTACTTCTCCTCCTCCTCCGCCCCCCTCCTCCTCCCTCCCCTGCTGCTGCCCTGACCTGATGTTGTCGTTGCTCTGGCTGCTTATTGTATAGGTACCTATTGCAGTATTTTATGCAATTTATTATTCTCCAAAGTACTCTGTTATGCTCATACCTCATGTTTTTGTGCTATAGCGGTGGAATGCCTCTTTAAATATGCCTGATTTAATTTTGCAAAAGTAGCTGAATAGGTAAAACTGACTAAATTGAACACATACAAGGCTATATGTGTTGTGTTCGATTGTACCAATTGTCCATAATGGGACAAGTAAGTGAAATACGTTATTGACAGTATAATAATAATTAAAAATATTATGCAGTTCTTATATAGCGCTTTATCCTCAAACGAGCTCAACGCGCTTTACATATTATTACCCCCGGCACACCTGTACACACAAACACCTTCTCAACTCCTCAACGGAGCATACAACCCGGGTACACACCACAAGGCGCCACGGGTGATCAATGTACAATAGCTTTCTCTGTGTATTGCCAGGTTCTCATTTACGGCTGAGTGAACCAGAGCACATTTCGGGTACAAATCTTTCCCAGGGACTGAGTATCAACATTAATTGATGAATAGAGAAATTCCTCAAGTCATTATACACGCGATTTGTGTCTTGCATATCCCGATTTGGTTGAAATAACTTAGTGTGCCCGCTGCGTTTTGCGAGCCACGAAAGCAAAGCGGATTCTATGGGAGCATTTTCTGTGCGCATGTTTAAGAAGTGTTCTTATCCACAGAACTTGGCACGCGTCTTCCAGTCCTGGCCCTGAACCTGCCTCTGGCGTGAATTACCTCCCGGGGATTTAGTGTCCCCCGGTACTGGACGCCATATTACTTCTCCCATGGAGGCTGCAGTCTCGGGAGACAACAAGTTGAGCTTCCGTGTCCCAGACATTAATAACAGCGCCAGAACTAAGCCATTATGGGCATCACGAATAGACATCTACTCCCCTCAAGCTTTCTGAGCCCGATCCCCACCCAAGGAAAATATTACCGACGAGTCAGAGGAGCAACTCAGTACTTAAGACTACGGGCCTATCTTTTGTTCTTCTCACGTCTCGCGGACGCAGGCTCTCTTCTGGATAAATAGGCTCAATTTTTAAGACCTTCCTCTAATCAATACAGCGTCCTGTTGACAAGCCATAGACAGCCTTATAAAGTGGGGAAATGGGAGGAAAACACGCACCTTGCGCCACCCCCGTCTTCGGGAAATTATCCTTTACGAGGCAATCGTAAATGGGAAGAGGAAAATGAGCTCGGGTCTGAAGAGCGGAACTCTTCCCTTCCCAAGACTTCTGTCTTAATGATGTCGTAATTAAAGTTCACACGAGGCTCTTCACTCCCCAACCAGTAAGCCAGCGGACGGGCCTAATTGCTACTCTTTGGTTGCCGCTTCGCGTGACGTCATCCATAAGGAGACAGGATAGCTTCCCAGGCCAAGTCGAGCCGTCAGTGGTCGTGTAGCAACCCGAGGGAAAAACCTGTCTACTTCCCAACCAAACGCCATTAAATTCTGCCATTTCTAGTGTGATTGGCGTGGACAGGAGACAGCACTTACAGCCTCGTCTTGATGTAGATCTACCAAAGAGTGTTAAAAAATACTCTTTGGATCTACTATATTCCTCTGGGCACGTAACAGTAGCAGTTTTCTAAATTAATACGAGCGCCCCCATTGACACGACAGAGTTTAAGCATGGCTGATGTATGAATATAAAAATCGATGAGTTAATTGTGGAATTTGGGGTAGAATTCTTTTTTTTTATTCATTTCTCATAAAGGTTCCCCAGATTTGTCCCATTTAAACGCATCCATATTTTACTCCTCAGCAGAGACCCAGCCGTCTTCGAAAATAACCACTATCTAAACTATGAAATTGTAGTTACATCTTTTTACGCGTGAACTACAAATCAAAACTTAAAATCAAAGTTCTTTCCCCATAGGATTCTGAATGAGATGTCTGCAAGCATTCAGATAATAAAGCCCATTGCATATATAAATTGTTTACAAAACATATGCATGCTATAACAAATTTCACTCTACATCAAGTGTCACACTCTTATCTTCGTATATGGACGTCTAAATGAGCGCTAAATGAGACAACTCCAACCATACCTGTTCCTTACATGTTTTATGCCATGTTTCAGCCATAACGTGGCCATATTTCTAGACCATATCACAAGGTTTCCTCCCTGAAATTATGCGCATTGTTCATATCTTGGCCAAAGGATGATTCACTGCTCAAATCCTACTGTAATACAATATATACCCAGTTTACTGTTGCTAATAATGGCACTGTTTACTACCACATTACAGTTTTCCCAGACAGGTTATCCACTAACACCTTCCTGTCTACGTTATTACCGAAACAAAGTGACACAGATTTTGTATCTTCAAGTTAATGAATAACGGATATGTAGGAATATTTCTTCGGGTCAAACACATACTCAAATACTCAAACACATACTCAAATACAAATACTCAAACACATACTCAAATACTCAAACACATACTCACACTTCAAATGAAGGGACGCATTAATATAGTGAGATTAAATGCACATACTAGTTTCGATCCAGGCCCATTGCCGAGAATTAGGAAAATTGTAACAGGATTAATTGACATTGATATTGATTTCTTATTCTTAAATAAAGCAATGTTCGAGTAATTCATATCCGGCTAGGAAGAAAATTTCACTCTTTATTTGAGAAGCAAGCACAAACGTTTATAACTGGCCGCCAAATGGTATTTGCTGTATCTCAGACGTTCATAAGTGGCCACTAACTGGTATTTGCTGTATTTTAGGCGTTACAATATGACAACGAACTGGTATTTGTTGTATTTCAGACGTTCGAAATTCATCACTGGCCACTGACTGGTATTTGTTGTATTTCGTACCTTCATAAACTGGCCACTAACTGGTTCTAGCTGTATTTCAGGCTGGGACCATTTTGAAGCCACCGAGGTTGGGTTCAAGGAGCTGTATGATATGTACAAGCTGGTGACAGAGCAGCTGGGACAGGAGGCCATTGTGGTAGACGCAGACGATCTACTCAAACATCCAGGTATACACACATGTATATACATGCACGGACTATCGTGTGTACATGTGCATATGTAGCCGTTCTTGCTATATGAACGATATGGACTGAATGCTGCATGTTTGAACTGGTCTTGATGTTATGCAACCTCCTGCAACACATAACAAAACACCCGAAGCTATATTTCACTTAATATTGATATTACGTTTGAACTTGAGAAATGATGGACAGGCGAATTATTGATCAGTATGATCACGTGACCTGAATAATCACATGATAACGATGTTGTCATCCACCGTTCTCAAACGTTTTTCCATGATCGCACCCTTAGCACCACCCAACTTGCATGCTTCAGATGTTACAATATGGGATACGATCAAAAATCGAGCTTTTCTTATTTGCTTTACCAGAGATTACAAGAAGATAATGATAAGAAAATTAAATTAAAAATACATAGCCGCAAAGCACTTGAATTTATAACTATTTATTGGCTATCGCATCTCGTTCCATGTGGCAATAAGTAACAATATGGCGATAATACGTGTAAATGAATTAAGTCAGGTTGTATTTATGTTTCCCGTTTACATATTTACTTGCCTGATTTGCTGGAGGAGGTTATTGACCTGGTGACACCCAGAAACGTAATTTCCCATGGTACGACACTGTTGTATTTTTCTACACACAATAATGGAAGACTGTTACATATAGATCCCAATTTCAGTGAAATGTTGAGTTTATAATAATTTACAAATAAAAACGTTAAACGTTTTCCTTAAAAGTTCATACAATGGTAAATTTAGTAAATCTGTTGTACATGCGGGTTACCTTACTGCTGCAGTTTCCTTATACAGTTTGATTTCCATTGAGTAAATTACTGTTTTATGTAAATCCTGTGAGTGAACCGTGCTTTAACCTGAATAATATTAATAAGCTACACATGAGTTACATGATTACATGAGTTATCCCCATGTTAACGCATGTGCACGTTGAGATAAACTTTTGTTATTTTGTAACGATAACGACAATTTTCGAGAAATATTGTCATACTATGACACACCAATATACAGGGAAGATTATCAGATATTTAGTTGAAGTTTCAGTTATCCAGATGCAACCAATTGATTAACGAAATTTGTGTGGCCAGCAGTTAATGAACTCCTTACTGACAGTGTATATGCTTTTGGAGGCAAGTCTTAGAGTATGTAAGAATTTGGTTGAGTTTTGTAAATGTCGCAAACATCAGACTTTTACCAACTGATATTTATCCCATTCATGTTTATACTATTATTGTTGTAAATACAGTATATCGCTTCAATATATAAATGCCGCGACGCCCAACCACCAACCCCTATTCTACAGCTCCATGCTTCTTCCCGGAGATCCACAAAGCACTGGGTCCATGCCACCCCCTCGGTCCTTGAGCGGGGAGCGAAATGGCTGCCAAACAAGACAGGGCGGCTTTGATGTGGACTGTGATGTACGGGCGTGGTGTCTCTTTGTGACAGCCCCATGAACATAAGCCTGGGTCTTTATAGTAACATTAGGCCACATACTGCCCCCGGCAATAGTCCCCTGTGGCCGCTCCAAGGAAGCGGACCGAGGAGTAATTGAAGCAATTAAAATTACCAAAACGAATTCGGCACCGGCGGGAAAGCCTGAGGTATAATGAGGAGCCTATAGACGACGTACAGTTCGTGGCCAGTTCTTTACACGTAGGGATCAACTCTTCTGGAGAAAGGATCTTTTGTCTTGTTAGAAAGATGGAGAATCCAAAAAGAAACGTTTAAACTGAAAATCACGTATTTGCGCCATGGCCTCCGAACGTGAGATTCACGCCGCCCCATCGAGCACTGAAACTCCTCCGCGTGGGCTTTGGGCGGGAATTCCCGCCGGAAATTAAAAGCGTCGTCTGCTGTTACAACAATTTCCTCCACAAACATGTGGTATCCTGCACTGCCTAGCAGGCGTATAATGCGATGGCCCAAATGTAATTTCTGTCTCATTGTTTGGCAATTTACTGCAGGGTAACGAGTTCAGGCTTTGGCTTCTACTTTTGTTGTCTCATATCATTTATCGCTCTCGACTTTGTTTCACCATCCGTGCTTTGTCCCAGCGATAGCTCTAATATTACTCAGACTGTTTAGTTGAGCAGCATTGAGAGACATCTTTATGAAATCATAATACAAGAGACTATAATCTTTAGAGTTGAGCAGCATTGAGAGCCATTTTTATGAAACCATAATACAAGAGAGACTATAATCTTTAGCTGGTAATCACTCTCTTAAAATGTTAAATGGAGTGCCTTAGCCAGTGGCTATGGGCATATATATGTAAGTTCTGCAGCTACAAAAGAAACGAAAACAAAAGGAAACTTATATAAGAGCCGATATCTTATGGGCATTGTCGACGACCATGCCCTGGCAAGATTAGCTTTTCCTGAAGCGTTTCCATTGAAATACAAAGACTAAAATCACACAGTATGTATCAAAATGCAATACTGTATGTGAAAATAGGGTGCTGCACTCCTTCAAGTATTACCCTTGGTGTCGCGTCATCACTGGCGATAAGGTCGTCCTCATGTGCCAGCGATCACAAAACTAGGAATTGTCCATTCCAGCTTTAATTCTTAATTCATTTGATATCCCACAATAATATTCGTGTATGGGGAACATGCATGTGTACGACAGACTAATAATTATTAGTAGCTGATGATGATAGTCTACGTTTGATTATAGCCTGCCGTTTATTTATTCTATTTTATTTTTTAAACAATCTTTTTGACATTATGGAATGGAATAAATTACTATTCCAACGAAAGTATAACATAGCCTGGGTTCAAGTGCAGAAGAAATTGTTAAAATTGAAGTTACTGCTATTATTTCATAATAACTGCTTCATGAGAAAATAAATACCATAGGTTTGCACTAATCGTTGGGCAGTCAGTTCACCTTTGTTATTAGGATGTGACCATGCATTTCATTTGGTGGGAGCTGTCACTCCATGTTGAAAGGCGCTTTGCTGGTCTTTGTCTAATTCGTCCAACAAGTCGCAACAATCAAAGAGAGATCGATGTCCACGGGCCTCTTGCAATGCAGAAGGACTCGGGATTGATTCCACAATGAAAGCTGAAGCGCATTGTTATTAATGACCCTGTTCTTGCGATCGCACGAAGGGGCTGTAAGAGGATCTAGATTTTGTTTCAGAAATTTACCAAATAATTACCTAACAAATAAACATTCTAGTGGACGATACCCTCTCTGCTGCAATGCGTGATTTTGCAATGCATGATTTTGCATGCATTACAGTGTGCGGTTTCCCTGTTCCAATGAAAGAATTTCAGCTAATATATGGAGAATAAAATATTACTCGATAATTGGTTAATAACTTATTTTCAATTGAATTCCCGACCGTAGAGCATATTTAGGTCTCTCATACTACATAATATTAATTGAAATCCAGACGGTTTAAAATTATTATAAATTATATTTTAGATTTTTTAGAAAGTAATTTATCTCCGTTTGATTGTGTCAGAATAGCCCAATAGGACTCTCTATACTATGTGATATAGAGTCCAATAAGTGTTGTACCAAAATCGCGGGCAAGGACTATTTTTCGAAAAGTCGCAGCTGTAACCTACATCTTTTGCTTCACAAAGTGCCCTTAAAGTTGCGCATTGAAAACGAGATAAAACAAACGCCATCTTCCGGGTATATTGACTGAAAAACGGCTGCTGAAGTTTACCCTTTCAAAGACGCCATTATTCGCCGTCGCGACCCCTAGCGACTGACGGAGAACAACTAGTTCAAGGAGATTCGGAGTTGACAAAGATCGTTTCCCGCCCAAAAGTTATACTAGTCGCACCTGTATAACTTTTGGTGGGAAACGATCTTTGTAAACTCCGAATCTATTGTAAACTCTCC
>JAAUYG010152678.1_pt1 | contig 13143 bp, 6 predicted proteins | sample 7278091 | NCBI WGS metagenome assembly JAAUYG01 (sample SAMN14350201, study PRJNA611818) | marine sediment metagenome | isolation source: surface marine sediment (0.6m) | place: French Polynesia: Moorea | collected 2018-08
AGGTGGCCTTTGGTGAGAGGGGAAGGAAATTCATTCATAGCAGTAACAGCAAAGATTTATGGCCACATTAGAAAGGGTGGCCTCTGTTGAGAGTGGCCATTAAGAGAGGGACCACTGTGTTTGTGTAAATCTTTTCCACACATGCCATTGGTATTTCATGCATGCACAAAAGAGGTTTGATTTAAGTTACTGGTACACACTTGTAGCAATACAGTAGTCCCTCTGTAATAAGGCCACCCTATTTGCCAAAAAATTGTGGTCATATTTAGAGAGGTGGCCTTTGGTGAGAGGGGAAGGAAATTCATTCATAGCAGTAACAGCAAAGATTTATGGCCACATTAGAAAGGGTGGCCTCTGTTGAGAGTGGCCATTAAGAGGAGGACCACAGTATGTCATGTTTATTTTTTCCCTCACCTACTGCGTCCTCCCCTTCCCCCTCCAACCCTCCCCCCCCCTCCCGTCCCTACCCCTCCAGTGGTCTGGCTGACCAGCTGTTAGGTATTGTGGTAGAGAAGGAGCGTCCTGACCTAGAGGAGGCCAAGAACCAGCTTATTGTCAGCAATGCCAAGATGAAACAGGACCTGAAGGAGATCGAGGACAAGATTTTACAGCGTCTCAGCTCTAGCGAGGGCAGCCCGGTGGACGACATTGACCTCATACACACGCTGGAGGCCTCCAAACTCAAGTCACAGGAGATCACGGTCAGTATAGTACAGTAGAATCTGTCTTGAAAGACCACCCCATGGGGCATATTAAAAATGTGGTCTCTCAAGAGAGGTGGTCTTTGGTGACAGGTTTCAAATTTTTACATTGGCATGTGTGACCTTCTGCCAGGAATATCTGTTCTTTCAAGACAGGTGGTGTCTCATGCCAGTGGTCACTCAAAATAGTTTCACTGTACAACTATGTGTGCAATGGCAGCTAGGATTCCTGAAAATAATAACTTAGTTCGCTAGTTCTAATCTTAGAGGAAGGTATCACAGTCTGTACAACGTTACGGCATGGCTGAGGGTTCTGAAAATATTTACCATGCTCATTCTATTAAGCACAGAGTGCTTTATGAAATATTAAATAATTTACTTCGGAAAAAAAAAAAACAACAAAAAAAACAGGCTTTCCAGCTGAATATTCCTTGCAGTCTGACACTTATTACCTAGGGCTGGGACTCCACTGAAAGGACTTCAGAAACAAGGCCGTGCATTTATTAGAGAATGTACCCATAACAGAAAGAATATAGTGGTCTCTGCTTCAGCTCCAGTCAACAACCTATGACTTATTAAATCCGACCTAGATAGGTATTTTTTTTAAGAAATCGACTTGGCTTATTTTTTGGACAAGTTGCCTGGTACTACTTAATGGTTTAGGTAGCACTAGACTTGCTTCTACGTGAATGCTCTTAGCATTGGCATGCTATTGATTTGTGTTCTTTCTTCTTAGACCTCATTTGGTTTGATTGAACAGCTGAAAAATAATGTAAAGGGCCAGTATTTTTTTACCCTGAAAATAAAGGGCTCCACATGGGTCCAAATAATTTATGGTATGTCACACGTCGCTTTTTATTTTTTCCCTGTGTCCCCATGTCACTTTTTATAAGACCTTGATGTAATTTTGTACAGTTTTTATAAAAGACCATGTCGGATCTTTACAAGTTTTAAAGTGGCCGTGTCATACTTCCTTTTTTTACCAATGTGGAGCCCTAAATAATATTGCTGATGGGGCATGCTGATACGCATTTGGCTTTTAGTACATGAACTTCCATTTCAAGGTTTAATTTAGGTTTTTTTTATATGTTGTGAAAACTAAAAAAAAAAGCACTGCAGAAATGAACATGAAATGCAAATATGTATAAAAAAACTACACCTATATGTGTATATCTTTTTGCCTGTCTTCAAAAAAAGTTTCTACACTCACTTAATGTGCTGTATGTGGTTGGTAACAAGAGTCCTAACTAACCGCAGATCAAGCCAGCAGGGACACAATCTATGATGATAATTAACTTGTATATCATCCTGCTGCCAAAAGAAAAAGAAAAAAAAAAATCGCATGAAAATTCAGAACCTATAGGATTCCTTAATGATACCATTGTGTATGCTAGGCTGGCTCTCGCCATGGCATGTGGATTGCCTTCGTGGGAACCGTGATGCAATTAATGTCCACGGAGTTTTGTCTACTTCAATTTTCTTTTTCCGTTCCAGGCAAAAGTGGTGATCGCAGAGCAGACGGAAAAAGATATCGACGAAACTCGCAGTCTCTACATCCCCGTCGCCACCAACACGCAGATCCTGTTTTTCTGCGTAGCCGACCTGGCCAACATCGACCCCATGTATCAGTACTCCCTCGAGTGGTTCATTAGTATCTTTGAAGGGGGCATCGCCAACGCCGAGAGATCAGGTAGGATATCACAGCGAGGGTCGGCGGCGGTGGCCGCTAGAGATAACAGCTGTCCCCATAGCTCTCCCACTGTCACCGCTGTCCCCAATTACTTATGGGATCAAAATTGCTGTCACCATAATAAGCACCAGACAAAGGACCAGGCGCTGTCACATCTAAATCAAAACCGTGAAATCAACGAAAATATAAGTCCCCCGTGTCGGGGGTATTTTTATGTGAGCAGTTCTAATTTGCTCGGAAATAGAGAGTGATCTTAAAAGCTCAAAGAAACAAGAAAAGCCTTTTAAAGGCAGTGCAGCAGAGTCCATTTCAACCACCCCCGATATGGGCAAATAATGGCATATAATTTCCTCTGAGAAAGGCCCCCGGAGTTCCATCACCCCTCATAGAACAATGGGTCTCTGAAGTTATGCATAAAATCTGACCTAAGGTTTTGACCTTTTCGGTGAGAACTCCATACAGTCAGTACATTTGGGGCATGGAGACTGGGCAAGATCGGTCAACATATATCCAAATCCAGTTTCTCATTCTACATGAATCAATATCGGATCTTGCACCCATCGAGTTACCCTTCAACTTCTGTTAGTCTGTGGGTGTCGCATACTTCCAAGTTTGTACCCGGTACTATATATACTCAGTTTCTATCTGTGTTATTGAATAGATGGTTCCTTTAAAATAAAGATAGAACAGGAAAATGAAAAAATTGTTTATTTATGATAAAGAATTGTGTTATTTATTTCCTATACATATTTTGGTTTGTATAATAATTTCAGACAATGTGAAGCAGCGGATCACGAACATCAATGAGTACTTTACGTTCAGCCTCTACAGTAATGTGTGTCGCAGCCTGTTTGAGAAGCACAAGCTGTGCTTTGCCTTCTTGCTGGCAGTCCGCATCCTTCAACACGACGGACTTATTGATCTGGTAAGACACTGGACCAGGGTGACTGAAATTATGGGGGCAAGGGGTGAAAAAAAAAAGTTAAAAAAAGCCACTCGGGGAAAGAATTATAGCTTCTCTTGAGCCCGCACTCTCAAATTCCAGTCCTGTCAATAGAGTCTGCCGAGGTCTTGCTTGGACAAGGGACATCGGATCCCGGAGAGTGTTAAAAGAACTGACAGGGATGGACTGGCATCATGTAGCCAACTTAAAGCAGGGTACCAAGGGCGGTTTAAAGGGAATTCTAAAGCGGGCCGGGACAAAGTAGCCGCTGTGCCGTTTATCAGAGTCAATTGGTCGTCTGATGGCTGCCCTATCACGCTAAGATTTGCGAGTGTGTCATGAATTCAAATTTGCTAGATGTGTGAGAGGAGGTGGAACTCTTCCTTGTGTTCATGGCCAATTCTTTCGCGCCTGTGGCCTGAAAAGTGACATGGCCCCAGTCCTGCCACTCACGCCATAGCTGCTACTTTCATCCAATTTTCTCCAGCCTCATCTGGATGGGCTTTTGATTATCCCGAGGAGCGTGATTTGGTCACATCGCCGCTGACAGCGATTCTTCTGATACAATAGCACATGTGTGACGTGGAACCATGTGGCACCGAGGCATAACAGCATTATTTGGATGACAAATATATATATATATGATTAAATGAAGAAAGAAATTTGAGATAAAAAATATGTCCACTTAAATGTATTGGCTGTAGAAATAGGGTAACATACAGTTAGCCAATGTGCTTTTTTTATAAAGATGTCAAATTGTGGAAAAGCATGGGAAAGCGATGTAGTATAGTACACACCGATATTTAAATGGGAAAAGAGAACCGAGGGAGATTTTTGTACTTAACCCAGATGAATACCACTGTGATTTAGGACATTTCTGGTATAAAACATGTCAGTCTATGTAGAGGATCTAATCCTGGGCCTTAAAGCTTTGTCTGAAACTGATGAGAATTTATGTGCCACGCGAGGAAATACTGATAGAAAATGACCACATATCGGAGGGCAGCTCGGCATTAAGCAATGTTCGGTACCATTTATGGCTGGTGAAAACCACGTGCAGATTTAGTGTGGATATAACGCCGTGAATGCAAATAGGTGTAAATTATTTTTGCAGCGTGTTGCTGCTACATTAGATAACCTAGCAGCCCAAGATTCTGCATGGAATAAGAGAAAGTATAAACAGCGGAACCCCACTTTAAGACCATCCTGCAAATAAGACCACCTCTGAATCAAAAACACTTTGTATGTTGGTATGTATGTTTGCATTTATGTTTATTTCAGCTGAGCAAGCAATAAATATATGTGCAAAATATCATTGAATAACATATATTAATTCAAAACTTTGGCTTAGGTCAATCCAAAAGTTAATATTGATGGTTAGCTAGGATGATTTCCAACTTTGGGTGACCTACATGTATTTTGACCAGTCATTGCTTTAGAATTAAAAACATCACACAATTAAGACCATTTTGGCCTTTACCTTGGCTGTGGTCTTAATTCTGAGGTTCCACTGTAGATCATACTCGTACAGTGGAACTCTCCTTAAGACCATCCCAGAATTAAGACACTAATACTGATATATTTGGTTCAGAATTAAGACCACCCCAAAATTAAGACATGCACTTTGACCTTGCGTGACCATGTGAGGGTGGAATTCCATGGTTCCACTGTTATTATAGAAGTTGACAAATACGTGTCAGACTCTGGGCATTCCCATTTCTGAGTAAGCAACCATTTTTTGCATTGGTCATCAGTTTGCAGAAATGACATGATAAGTGGCATTACAAAGAGACCAATAATAAGTGATCATGTTTATTCAAGCCACCCGGAGCCGGTGTGAGCTGTGTCAATTTACTGTGGCAGCTGAAGTGATTCTTCATAATAGGACAAGATCCTTCAGCAGGAGACATAGCGGAGTGGAGGCGGCTAATGCATACCACAAAGCTTGATATTTCAACTTGGCGAATATATGCAAACAAGACAGGCACACTGCCTCTACTTAATGTCACTCCACAATTGGCTTCATTTTTTTGTGTTAGTAAAATCACTAATGGCCTATTTAAAAAAATAAGAATGGTTGGATTTCCTTCAAAGCCTGTATATACTACGGAGCTTCATCTATTCTTCTCACTAATGACAACTATTTTATTTAATAAATTACCTGTAGTAAGAAGGGTCCCACGTTTATTGGCATCCTTTTATGTATTTGCAACATTGTACAATATGTGCCATGCTGCATCAAATTTTCATTTGTCTAAAGGTAGATGCTTGCGTAATGTGTCTGTTCAAATCTGATCACATGTCAATGAAACAGTGCACTGGCACAGCAAAGCTGCAGCAGGTTTTTAATCTTTTACTAGACCATTTTTTTTTTTTTTTTTTTTTGTCATAATGATACCGTTGTTAAAGGTACATGAGAAATTGGAAAGTGTAAACAGGTCAGGTAGCACAGTATGTAGCACACGGATAGCTAGTGCAAGGGCCGATTTACATATACGGTGAAACAATTAAATGTTTAAGAACAAGAAGTAGGGCCAGCCAGGTACTGGGTAATTAAGAATGGTTACCTCAGTCCTTACTCCTGCTCAGTACATAGAAATGGACCTGAGAAATAAGACCACCTCAGAATGTAGGACAGTTTTTCAGTCCCTTTGGTGTCCCTAAATTCCCAGCTTCTGCTGTACATATATTCACAGAACACAGACAGAATTATGGTTATGATATACCGGTAATAGGCATAGGCATACAGAACACAGCCTATTAAAAGATGTTATCAAAAAGAATTTGATCCAGTGAAGCTTAGCATGTACAATGATGTATATTAAATTAAGTTTGCTTCTATGTAGCCTGCATGTCATACGCATGTATGCGTACAACATATGCATAGTCCGCAGTGATTTCCAATTCCCACAGAAAGTGCTCAATATACAGATTTGAAGACAATCATGAGTCACCACAGCTGACTACCACCTTCCCGACAACACTACTAATCTGCCACAAGATTCTTTAATCTCGCTGCAGTTGAAGACACGTTCCTATAGGTCTGTAGAGTCAGTTTCTCATTTCCTGGGGTGTGGAAAAGATGGTTGCCAAGCAATCCTTTATGTTAGGTAAAACCGGTTGCCAGGGGACCGAAGACAAAGTGGGTGGGAGATTTAAGGTAAAGAGATATGAGGCTGACGGGGGATGTCATATATAAGAACGGCAAAGCTCATCTCAATCTCCGCAAGTTTTGTTGGAAAGCTCCGGAAAAGAAGCCGAGTTTTACCAGGAGCCGTTATAGACACTTTGCACTGCAGAGCTGAGCTCCTAAGAGAAATCTATAGTCGGATGACACTGGCGTTGTCATTCCATCTCCAAAGAAAGCCTACAATCTCCAATTATTTCCTGTAATGACCCATGTTGTGTTTTTGGGATCCAATTCAATCTCGGCGTGCAGGAAAATATCCTGTGGGGGCCAAATCGGCCACATGATATCCGTTCGGTATCAGTCGCGAAGGGTATAAAATCGTACACCGCTGGGACGGAAAGGCAGCCGCTTTGTAGTGATTGGGAGGGGGGGAGCAATTTTATTCACGTATATAGACACACGCACACACACAGAGAAGAATTCCTTGCGTTGTTCTGATGGTAATGACGGTGGCAACACAAACATGGATTGTGGTCCCGCTCAGTCCCACTGGGCCTCCGTATGCCTGCACTTTAATAATTACCCCACTCGCCAGTTGTTTTCCATCCGTGGATTAGATGCCAGATCCATCGCTTCCAGATTGGTTCATCATGATGCTGGGCTGCCATATCACACAGCGCTATATGACTGAACGTGCTCAGATGCTAAATTAAACTTCCATTAATGGCATTGGTGCTCCATATTAAACAGCGCTTGCTGGATACATGTATGAACCCTGAATATTGTGATCGAGGGCAGATAATGCGCCGATGTCTAACCCTCGAGAGTCATGACAACAGTATGGCTTCCCTGCATTTTAAACCATGCACTCACTCAGCCATGCGGATATGGTTTTAAAATTCCGGTGATCTTAATATAAAGTAGACAGCAATGACATCCAATCATTTCACGAATAATGGCCATATGTATGATGTATACACATGTAGGTGGTATGTGATGTTTAATAAATCCATATACACCATGTTATGATATACATGTATGTACATAAAGGTTTACTGTCTTTCACTATTCAGATTGGGCGTGAATTTAAGCACTGTTTGTCACTGTTATCATTTATGTTATTATTACATTGTATTCTATCTGTTGTTTTACTTTGTTATATACATACCCGGTATATCTGGATTTATTATGACATATATGTTGTTTATATTTAAATTTTGCTATTAAAGATTATACAGCCGTCCCCCTCTAATAGGGACACCATCTCTGCCAAACTATTGTGTCCTTATTAGAGAGGTGTCCTTCGGTGAGAGCTAACACTGCATGCGTGCACAACACTTGTTGCCAAGAATTTGTGTCCTTTCTAGAGGGGTGTCCTCTCTAGAGAGTGTCCTTTAAGAGAGTAACCACTGTAATGCACATTGTAACAATGTAGCATACTACATTTCAGGCCCAGTCATATCTGTGGTAAAATCTTCTTCACCGTCCAGTCTTGTTTTTTGTTGGTTTTTTTTTATCTTTGTGAAAAGCACTGTTGCTCGACTACACAGAGACGTCACTTCAAATTAATCCATTTCTCTCCAGAGATTTTCTTAGATGGTTGGGTAATTTTGCTTTAGAAAGCACTCTGGCAGGTGGGGTTTGCGGAGCAGACCTCAGTCCTAGATGGCCAGAGATCGATTTATGTTGTAGGGAATATGGTGGGCTTGTATCATATTGTTACCAGGCCACACTGCATCAAACAGTGCTTGAAAGGGCAGCATTTGGAAAACTTGGGTGCAGTTAGCAGAAAAGTCGCAAGTCCAGAAACAAAATTGAAGTTCACTAATTACTTTGACAACAACCGTTCTGTTCCAAGAAAGGTTTTGGATTGAAGGATTTCCTGGAAACTGGCAGAGGGAGTGACGTGCTTGTACATGTACAATGCTGTAAATACATGTACTCGGGCTACAACTGTATGACAGTACTAACATCTAATAGGAAATCCTAATTTGGACTGATCTGTGTAGCCATAATGGTTTTTTTAGATCTGTTTTAACTTTGATAAAGCTGAATTTGCAGCTAAATTGGGGCCTTTGTGGGGGTGGGGGTGGAGATGGGAGGGGGGGGGGGGGGCTTGGTATTTGATCCGGCTGTATCGTGGGTAGCGGGCCTTGCTGATGATTAGGTTCTGGAGTGTGATACAGGAGCAACATTACTTAACACTTTTTGTGGGTGATCTACTTACATGTACTTTGTGCCGTTTTGTGGTACTTAAAAGCCAATAGATCCAGAACAAAATAAGCACAATAATCACATTCTAATTGGCACCAGGGATGGATGGATGAATCAGGCTTGTAGTCGGCTTTCAACCACTCATGGTCATATCACCGACTGCAAGTTGGTGTGTATGTACTGGACCCGTCTTGTACTCTGAGTCCGACCCGTGCGGCCAATCTTTTTCTTAATATTTGGATCTCAAGATAACGAGATCACATCGCAAAATCTCGAAATGACCTCGTTATAGGATGTCGGAATTTCGAAATAGGATATCACGATCTCGATATATATCTATATAGGATGTATAGATATCGACACTGCCATCTGGAGCCGGTCTTTTCGACATTTTATCTCGAAATCTCGAGACCTTGCGATGACGATGTAGAGATTTTGAGATTTCCATCTCAAGCTTGTCTTGAGTGAAATGCTGTCTTGAAATATTGAGGTCATATCCCGCAATTCCCGACACCCTATCGAGATGTCGACATCCTATCTCAAGATCTTGATATCCTGTTTCGAGATCTCCAGATGCGATATCGTTATCTTGAGGTAAGATTTAAAACAAATTAATGTTAGATGATGTCCTAAATCAGCCACCGTGGCTTTAGTATTTTTCTGCCAAACTACACAAAATGTATTAACTGTAACTTCATAGTCACTCACTATATACCTACACACACGTCTTGTCTGGTGAGTTTTGCTTAACGACTCTATAATAACACTAAAACTGCACAGATGGCATTTGTGCTTGATAACACAATGGTCCGCTGGACTATGCTGGGTGTAATCTATTTCGTGACTGCATTATAACCTTATATTATATCCTTATTACGTAATTTATACTTATTACATAAAACAAAGTATTGTATACTGACACTGGTGTATCATGTGCCTTTTAAAAATTCCTGCGCATTTCACAAAATGAACGAAAGTTAAATCTAATATAATCGTAAAGCGTAATCTTAGCGCAAGCGTATCTTTATGGAGATCTAAATGTTGTAGGACAGATCAAGATTTCAGTCACGACATGTACTGCGCGTCAGCGAGGTCCCACAGTAACAGAAGGGTGGCGAAGGAAACATTGTATCGCCGTAAGCGAGCAACCAAGCGGCGAATCCGAGCGAGTGGGCGGAGCAATCCAGACGCCACGGGCTGGCGTAGAGAGGGTTTGATTGACAGCTGCCTATCTAGGGAAAGGACACATGGATACCACAGGAGCGGGGAGGTACTTTGCACTTTGACTGAATGGCGAGTTGTGTCGCTTGTTCCCTCAGCTGGTCACTGAGTCATTCTGTGATTGGAATCACATCTGGGTTGACATGGAAATTGCTGCCATTCTTCTGGAGGGCTGGCACAGTCTGAGGGATATCTTATAGAGGTAGCGACTTCGCTCGTCTTCAAAACCCAGTCAATCTCGGGTCTATGAGAAGTGAATTGAGTCCCGAGAAGTGACTTGAATTTCAAAGCACGCGAGTCTACAGACATCAATCAAGGGTTTATTATCCCTATAATCAATGATAGATCGTCATTAATTTGAAGACTGGGCGGATTTCACTCACAACAGCTTTTACCTATTGGCAGTTTCTTCAGTTAAGTGCCGGTAACATCATTTGGATTGTGTATGATATTCTGAATAAATGTGGCATACTTAAGGTGTCTGCGACAGTCTCGACCTCGCTGGCAGCTTGACGTTACAGCTGTGACGTTTCAATTCTGGATCGCGTTGATATTCCTGCGTCTAGGTGACACTTTAGCCGGCCCAGATCCTTCGCGGAAGTCTGTTGGACTTTTGTGATATTTTCTGGATCGTCAGACGCAGGATCCGTCATGGGCAGGCGTCGGAAATGCGACATCCCCTCGCCATCCTCCGATCTCGACTGCGGCAGCGACGACAACGACATCAAGGTGGTCGCACGGACGCTCAGCGCCAACGCGCGGGAGCGCCAGCGAATGCGGGTCCTCAGCAAAGCTTTCGTCAAGCTGAAAACGACACTTCCTTGGGTGCCCCCGGATACCAAACTCTCCAAACTGGACACTCTCAAGCTAGCCACCTGCTACATTAGCCATCTCAAGCAGCTCCTGGAGGAGGACGAGGCGGCCCTCTCCGGCTCGGGGTCGCTGTCTGGCGGACCCGGGGAGGGACTAACATCCGCGGACAGACCGAGCTGTGCCCGGAGACCCGAGACTGTAGCCGCGTTGGCCGCCCAGAGCGCTGTCACCCCAGTGGCGACAAGGAAAGGATCGCCTCCAAGAGTACACCCTTTGAATTTGGTACGTACATACAGTACACAGGATTGGTGTTTGGTGGCCGTCAATCTGCACGATTCCAAATTGACTCTCGTAATACTTCACACATGTGCAACCTGAATAGAAATTGTTTGTGGCACATGATACAGGATATAAACGCGATATGATAAATTCGATAAAGTGCTTGGTGCTGCGGTGTTGTTTTAAGAGTGCTTTTCAATCAGAAAACAATACGGTTGCACACAGTGTACCGAACAAATTCAGAGGGCCCTCGTTTAGGCAGAATCATGTATATACTAAATAATCGATGCGAATACATGCGATAATCAATTGTCAACACAAGAAAAACTGCTATATGCATTTCCCCAAAATTCGAGCGACTAGAAAATCGTGTATCGGTTCACAACACGACCGTGCACGCTTATACGAATTATAGAGGTGACTCTCACACAGGGGATCCGCCAGACATCGGACCTCCTGAACCTCGACAGGCAGACGCGGACTGTTTTTTATAGTCGAGCATTTGATAAAGTGAATCGCTAAACTAAAGTGGCTTTCAGATGTAAAGACTGATGCCAATTCTTTCTGTGTAGACTCGCCGCTCCATTTTTCAATTGACCTAAATGAGTAGAATGAGAATCTTTCGTACTGTACATGTTGCTCGCTTGAAAGGCAAACTGGCATATGACATAAACTGCATGGAGAGTTTTACTGAGTCCAGAAACCAACGAAGGGAACGGGCTGTGTACTAGTCCGGGCGTATTGTTACAATCAACTGTTACAAATTAGCTTTAGTTGGTGGATTTAAAATTTAAATTGTTCCCATTTGTGTCTTTTAATTTTGTGAACTTATTGGATTTAATTTTTCAAGCGAGTCACTTTATGCTATACGTTTCTTTCTACTAAAGCGTGCTATAGCGTCCATTCAATATACGTCTTGCTCCATGAAATCTTGACATAACATGGGAGTAAAAAATCCATGGTTTCTGTTTATGCAAAAGTGACACATAAATTACAATGCTAATCCTTCGCAATTGACACAGTTGTCCACGTGCAGACACACCCATGCAGCAGTTGTACTAGCAGTAACGATTCCTAAGTTTAACCCACGCCTTGTAAGTGCCGCGCGATCTATAATTCCACCGATATCAGAGCGTCTGGTCCTTCCAGCCGGTAACGCACACGCCCTTTATCATAATATGATACGCTCCAGAGATGGAAAATCAATCCCGAAGGGTTATGATTTACCTCGTGCTCCGGAAAGCGGTTGCGTCCCCCTAATCTCTTGGCTTACCAAAGCACTTAACCTCTGCCCCTGGCCTGTTGGATAGTCTGCCTTTTTCCGGATTCCCGTGTTTCAGTATAGGCTCGATTCTGGATACCGTGTTTGGCGAAGGTCGACGCGGACAGCGATCTCCGGAACCGATGACTGTGCATGCCCTTTATTTCTTTTCTTGTGATCCAGGATACCTGAAAATTTCCTAGTTTAGCGCTTCCGGTCGCCAACACATATTCTGTATCGTTTGTATTATTTTTTTTTACGGAATCCAAGTTTAGAAGCCATAATAGAAAGTATCGATCATAGAGTCCAGGGTTGTCACACTTCCTTGTCTGAAGAGAACTAAGTTGCAATTGCTTCCTAGAGTAAATTTTGGTTGTTCTGGCTTTTTTGCTCTTTTGAATTAATTTGGGTTTCCTTCTCCGTGGATTACAGCACTGTTTGTATTGGGGGGGTACTTATTTGCGGTACAGTATAGGCTAGGGTTGAAGTGCACAGTTTCAGCGTAAAGGCACCTACATAATCTTGCTTGGTTTATAATTATAGCTCCAATCCATTAAAATACTCCGTATAGAAAGTGCCGAAATCACCTGCAACACATATACCGGTACACCTTACATACATAAATCTGTGGTGACTACCGCGTCGCAAGCTCAAGTTTGAACATGGCTTTAGCTGATGCCTGGGACTGATGCTGGTCCGGGGATACGGATTGGCATCAACATTTTATAATATTACTAAAATAAACTACGCCTGTGTGCGGAAAAAAGGGAACTTATGTCGACACCCGGCGCCGTTGCCACAAATATATGCGCTTGTATAGTTCGAAATCAAGTAACAATAGATTATGTTTTAACTACTACTACTACTACTACTACTACTACTACTACTACT
>JAAUYG010011372.1_pt1 | contig 13142 bp, 10 predicted proteins | sample 7278091 | NCBI WGS metagenome assembly JAAUYG01 (sample SAMN14350201, study PRJNA611818) | marine sediment metagenome | isolation source: surface marine sediment (0.6m) | place: French Polynesia: Moorea | collected 2018-08
AGATAATGCCGCCCACCCCTAACCCGATATAAGAATTATCACGCCTCGTTGCACTCGGCGTGATAAGTCTTATATCGGGCGGGGTGAGCGTACATTATCTTCCACATAAATACGGTAAAATTAATGAGTTGTATAACATTAGTAAACAGCGTTTTGTTAGACATGTTTTAGGCCCCCAGCTGGCAGGCAAGTGGACACGACTTTAACTATTTTTTTAAATTAAAAACAAATAAATAATGATAAAATAAAAAAATATATTTTGATACAAAAATAAATAAATAAATAAATAAATAAATAAAAGCAATCTGTCACCGTAAGCCAGTGACATATTAGGGAGAATTTACAGAACAGGCACCACCTAAAAATTCACCATTTGTGCTGCATATCGCCATTGTCCAACATATAATGCTGGTATGTACAGCAATCTCCCCGCCGCCCCCAACCGGACACCATTACCGACTGTCCATGCTGATCATGGTGTCAAAAGGCATAGAGATCGTCGCGCCATCTATCGACTGCACGGCTGGTATGTCAACCGTGGCCGCATTCTCTGCAGCTGTGACAGCACACGGATGTGTGCCGTGAAGGATGTGGCCTGGGACACACAGGCTGCGGTGGCCTGACCTGGGCATGGACAGATCGATACGGGCCACGAGTCAGTGCAACAACATGGAAAGCAAACTGAAACAGGTAGGTTAGAGAGAGAGAGAGATAGAGAGATAGAGAGAGGAATCATACATTTCGGTCGCTTAAAATTGAGGTTAGTCATTGGAATTATGTGTAACATGTGAAGAATGATTGTGCAGACTGTCGGGTATTCAAACTCGCCGTCTGTCCCCAGAAGAAGACACCATTTCATGCACAGATTGAAAGGTGGGTAGGTCACTATGGGCTGGGTAGGGTACAAAAATGCTGGCTGACACGAGACCATAACGTATGATATGAAATATCTGAATATTTGCTTAAGTGCAAAAAATATGTTTACTTTATAAACCTTGGCTAGGAAGAGACTGTTTGTGTGAATGAAGTGTGTACGCACATCTGAAATGAATATCGTCAGCCCAGTGACAGCATTTCAATGCCGATTTGTGATGCATGAAGCGTAGATAAGAAGCCCTGTTTGAAACCAGCCGGTGGAGAACGTGTCGGTGGATAAGGAAGTTTATGGAATTCAGTCCCACATACCATCACATGACAACGCCAGCTGATGTTGTATATAACACTTTCACAGCAAACGCTTTAAATTTTACATGTAGCAGTGCTATAGGATTTAGCTAGCCAATATCTAAAAGGGTATGTTTCGCTAAATAAGCCTATTGACGGGTACTTTTAATGAGTACAATGCACATCTATTTGACTTCTTCTAATGCCGAAATCCCCAAGGTAATCCCTAACTACATGTGCATGTGTACGTAGCTAGCATTCAGGACAAAAAGCATACCCTGCCAGACGACTACGAGTGAATTGAATAGAAAGACCTACATGTACATGATAGCTGAATTCAAGACCTTTTCAAGCCACGAGAAATTAAGTACAACGTCGCAAAATGCGGCTCTAACTTCGTTACCCATCGACCACACCTATTTGGTTCCCTCGTGGATCTATATCAATTGATAAATTAGATAACACATCCGTCGGTCGATAGCAAGTCGTGTTTTACCATGCCAACGCTGCAGTGCCCTCCGCTTAAAAATCACCATCGATTTTGCGGTTGCATGCTATGGACCGTGGGACATGCACTACTCTCCAATGATGCCTCATGCCTCCCGAATGTATTCAACGACACGTTTGTCAGAGAAAGCACCGAGTGACGGACAAGGGCGTCCATTGCGTGGCTAAGATGATAACCCAAGGGTGACCTCTAAACGACACTGTACTGGCTTGGTGACAAGGCCCGGGCATTTCTTTGACAGATGCTTTTGATGAAAAGAAAACAAGTTCCATCTGGTACATATGTTTGCTGAGATGCTATTTTTAGGCCGTACTGTGACACGTTGGTAAACAAAGAGTGTAAAAATTACACTTACTTTTTTTACTACATGCACCTGTGTGGCGTATGCTATAGGTATGGCAGCATGGAACAATAAGCTTTTTGCGGTTAGACAAAAATGTATATTAAAGACATTTACAAAAAAAAAATGGAAAGTGAAATTTGTCATTGTACTTCCGAATATGAAAAAAAGATATAGATAAAGAAAATAGATACTAAACTATTATATGTCACACTTATCTGGAAATGTCGCAATAACTCGACAGAAAAGGATTAAATTGTGAAATCGATCATTATTTACCCTTTAATCGTGTGAAGTAATTCGAAACAGAAGAAATCGCTTCTAAATTTAGTGCTACACGAGCTCTGGTATCTTATATACATGCGTATGCATGCCGTCATGGAAATAAGGCAGTTAGACCCCACCGAATCTTAGTTGCCGAAGGAACCCTATCTTTTGTACATTTAACATATACACCATAAGCCTAAAGTATCATAAATGTCTCTGCGTTTTGATTTCGATATTTTATATTCCTCGGAAGCCCATTGACAGAATATCTAACTTTAAGTTGTTAGATGTCGGGCAAAATAAAAGCCACTGTCAAACCCACTTCAGCGCCAACGAAAGTTGGATCAGCATTTAGGTCCAGGCTGAATATTTAGCCTACTCGTTAACAACTTTATCCATCAGCCTGATGGTAGATTAACCACAAAGATTCGCATATTTAGAGAGGATATCATCCCATGTCAGTGAATAGTGGATGGGTGTACATTTTCTACGTCATCGTATAATGTATCCAACATCCAATAATGTTGGCTACACGTGCAAATATTCTTTTACTCCTTCATTTGTAGTGCATGTACTGACTACATTCTAAATTGTTCGAGCATTTTACCTTTTATATCCTAATAAACAACTATACCGAGTAGACTATAATAGTATGTATATATACATGCATGTTTCAACTGTGTTTTTCTGCCTAAAGCAACATTTTAACAATGCCCTAAAATAGACGGCAGTCCTTTTTGTTTCTGCTTGCCGGCTTGCTTTCAACCCCCAGACGGGCATGTCTATGGGTTATATTTTCTTTTTAAATACAGTTGTAAGTATGCCTGTCTTTCAGTCCAGTCATCGTATATACTGATATATCACCGACCGGTTGTTCATGACGCCCACAGTTAACATGGTTAAGGCCATTACTGCCTGTAATGGACCACTGTACGACCAGGCGGTGACAGGGTCACAAACCACGGGGGCCTTTCATAGGTCACGGTCCAGTGAACGCAGACCACGAATTTTAGGAGTATCTGTCTCAAATGAGTCACTTTTTATCGGTATCGGTGAAGTCACGTCTTTTAGGTCCTTACTGAACTTGCTTCAATGTCAACACTGTTTCATGTGTTTGCTTCCAGTCGGGATATCGCTGTGCTTTTACATCAACCGGGAAATCGTGAACAGCTGTGCTCATCTGGTCCAGCCGGGAAGGGTGTTACTGTACGTTGAATTCTCATATGGTAAAAGCGTAAGTCCTGGGGGGTTGAGTACGTTAATTCTTGCAGTCCTCGGATGTGACATACATGTACAGACAATGACGTGGCCTTTTACAGTAATATTAATATTTGGTTTGCTTTTTTCATTCTTGGAACTGAACCCCGTGTAATGCATGCAGTGCCACGTGGACATGGTTTCCTTCTGTGATGTTTTACCACCCTTTTTCAATGTCGAGGTCTCACGCATGCATCGTAGACAAGTAGGGCAAAACTCGGTTAATTGGGGATAACAGTCAGCCAAGACCCACTAGATGCCCACAATAACAGAATGCCTACATGTAGTTATAACATTATTTTAAATCCAATGGCAGTAAATGTTGTTGTTCATTGAACATTTTATACATCCTCCTCCTCCTCCTCCTCCTCCTCATCATCATCATCATCATCATCATCATCGTAATTATCACCAAGCGGCATTATCAATAATAACAGTAACATCACTGGCCGCGAAGTGTCTATATACATGTAACTCCAAAAAAATGACTTACTTACAATAATATTCCCTGCCTTTACAGGAAGTCTAGTGCCTTCAAACCATGATCGTTGACCTTATTCGGATGATCTAAATCACACAAGAAAATATGGCTACTTCGGCGACTGATCCAGATGGGGAAAGATACGCTCTGGTGAACACGGATGCCGATGCTGACGTCAATGATGTAATCGGCAAGCTGGACGTTGCTAACATCGCCAAAGACGAGATAGGAGACGATGACAACGGCTCTGATTCCAGCTCTCAACATTCCGGAAACGTCAGCAATGCCTCGGACAGAGCTTCCCTTGAGAGAGACTCGGATTTCGCATTACCGGAAGCGGAAACACATTCCAACGGCAGTGCCAATCATGGACAAAGACACGATCAGAGCTATCAGACTGGGGGTCAGCGGAAGGCGTCAGACGAGGGGAAGGATTCCGTTAAGAACCCGGGACAGAAAAAGAATCCCATAAAATTTCTGAAAAAGCTTGTGTCCAAGGACAAGGACAAGAAGAGGGCGAAAGCTGTTGAGAAATTGGCGAAAATGGACGCCATGCTGAAAGACATAAAGGTGGATAAATTACCGCAGGTGTTTGTTACTAAATACATGGGTTATAAGGCGACGGATGGGCTATGGGGAATCCGCAGCACTCGAGGGCCTGTGGAAGAACTGATTGCGGAAGTCCGAGATTTACCGGAAGGGGAAGATCTGCCGCTGACCCAACTCCGGATATCTACAAAAGGGATAGACATCCGGGAACACAGCGCCAGCAAATGTGCCTCCAAAAAGATCCAGAAAGAACTGGTACCGATCGAGTTCATATCTTACGGCGTCCAGGATATCCGCTACACGCGCGTGTTCTCGTTCATTCTCGTTCGCGAGATGTCGTCCCGTAGCAAGAAGACGGAATGCCACGCGTACGTGTGCGATTCCACTGTGACGGCTCGAAAGCTCGCCCTCTCCCTGTCTCTGGCGTTCAAAGAATACGCCAAAACTCTGGACGGTAACTCGTACAGGTTCCAAGTGGATTTAAGATCGGCCCAGGAGCTTGAGGAGGATCTGCAGACCACTGATAGGGACGCTGACGTGGAGGTATGATCCCTGTATATGAGGCGACTGCATAATTTACATCCTGCATTCCTGCGTCCCATATTGTGCGTGGAGACATCTTTGAACGGTCTACATTTCTCGGTGCCTTTGTGTCCTCAAAGTGCCTCTATCTGTTTATAACGTTGAGTGATCGCACTAAAGTGAAATTTCACAAGCTGTTGTTTTGATAGTTTCCGTTCTCTCAGATTCTACATATAGGATAACTTGGGATGATCAACTAACCACCAAATGACAAATGCAGTAAGCATGTGGTACATGTATAATATAAATTGTATGCTTACATTATATCTTATGTTTGACATGTTTCCACGGTGTTACATATGATAAGGTAATGATATATGATTAAAAGCCCACAGAAGATCATTATATTTGATTCACACCTTATACAAGACAATAATACTTGATTAAAACTCAGTCTAATTGTACCTGTGAATTTATATAGATGTAGTCTTGCAACTAGATTTGATAAAGCTCATTAGACATGTCTATTGAATCAAGGTGTTGGGATGTACTGACCATGTACATGTAACCATCATATCCCGGGAAAATGCCGTTCATGACCTACCTCAATCACTGACCAGACCACACAGATATCCACACGATTGGCTAATTAGTCATTAAAGTGAAATGTGCTATTTATTCGAGAATATTAAGTACAAGTGTATAGTTGGTGGTGAGAGGGTTAATACATGTATGGCTACATTATAATAATATCAATATTTCTTGTCGTTCAAGGTACACTGTACTTATCTGATATTTTAGGTTGGCCGTTTTTATGGACAAGTCCTGTGATTCAGTGAATCTACTGTAACCTACTGTATTGGCACATTACATTTGATTTTAATAAACCTTTCTCATAGTTTCTGCGTGTTACGACAACTTGAATGCTTCCTTGATATTGCCACAAAAGCCAGAGATCGGGTTTTCGTTGATTCTTAGTACTTTGAGTTTGGCCTGCCCAGTGACAGCTCTCGTTGGAATTTAGCAACCCAGGCAGTAACGTCAGCATAAAAACAACCACTTCGCATCGCCTAAGCATACATGTACTTCTGTGTTTTAAAATGCCTATAGCTTTGAAAATGTGCCGAACATTTGTCTGGTTTGCTGGTATCGTTGATCAGGTTTAAACTAGAGCTTTCGACTTGTTCATGATGTCTACTCTCACTGTGGATATTTTACTTTCTTTTTGGGAACCATTCCTGTTTGTTCATTATAAATTTGAAGTACTTACTGTTTTCTTTCAACTGGTGTCCTGTTATCTCTGGCCGACTAAATAAAATCAATTGAAAATACTGTTGCATGTATATGCGCCAGCCCGTGTACATTATTTGGATGCACCAACGCATCTACATGCATAGACATTGTTCCGACAAGAAGCTGAAATTAAGCTAGCAGTAGCAGATATCTTCGGATGTGTTCTTTAAACATAATTATTTTTAGTTTTATCGAGTACGGGTCGACGATAGGGCTGTGTGTGAGAGCACCCAGGGAAAGCTACATTCTCAGTCCTTATTTATGTAGACAAGAAATCACCGCTTCGTGACATATATTCTTAATAGGCCAAAGGTACCCACTGTATAGTTCACTAATATCCGCGAGCCTCAAATGTCACTTCGTTTTGCTCTACATCCCACTATTTTCGAGTTGGAGGCAATTTTGAGACAAACACACTGAATGAACCCAATATGACTTTGAAACATGAAAAGGTCACAGGTACCCGTTATCCATTTTCTACAACTACCCCACAGTCCCAAGTTGCAATCCATTTTGCTCTACGACTAGACATTTCCGAGATAATGGCAATTTTTCATTTTCCTATTGTGCACAATGATACACTTTAATGTGTTTTGTTTTCCTTTTAACAATTTTGAATTATCAAAATTCCTATATGCACGTTTTGCGACGACTGTCAGGGAACATTCCGAAAATGTTTGATTGAAACATAATCAAAGCTGTAGTGGCGTGTGAAAATCCCCCAACGTCCCTTGTTAACGAAAAATGTCGATCTTTTCGATTAATTTAAATTTGAAATATCAAAATGCCAAGAAGTAGTTTTGTGAGGACTTCCACGGAAAGTTTGGCTGAAAAAGAGCCATAGCTGTGGGAGGGTAGGATTTTAAAATTTTCACTCCCATATAGTCCCATCTTAACGAAAACAAAAAAGCATTAAAATTCAAAAATGCAAAATTTTGAAAAACAAACAAAAAAAATCGTCTGGAGATGTGGCGGATAGCAATCTTTCCTTCAAATTTGGCATTGTCTGGCTTGTCGGTTTCTGAGAAGACGCATTTTCCCAGCGGACAGCGACGATGACGGACGGCAGACGACGAACATCCACGCCGTGCCATTAGATCGGCTGAGTCGGTCAAGCAAAGTTAAAAATAAGCGCTGTTTGGTGATGTCGCATCTCACTCATAGTGATTTTTCTGTACAAAGCAGACGGGTTCTATATCATTGCTTTTTTGTTGCTGTTTTTTTTGTGGACAATGTGTACTGTAACAATCAGTATATAAATAATCACATATTCAGGCAGCCTGCCTGGGACAGGTTTTAGCCAGTATGCCCAGGCTAATTTTATAAAATGAATCGCAGAAACAGATCCGTTATACATTTATTTAAACATGATTTAGTTATTCACTGCTAGAAATAGCAGAAAGCCAGCAATTATGCTACTATAACGTTATCAGCTAATTCGTATATGGCAGTAAATCCATTACAGCTTAGTCCTAAGTAACGTCTTTTAAGTTATCAAGTTACATCTATGTTAGAAGTGAATAGTGTTGCACTGTTGGACGTTGGGGCTGGCCGATGGGGTCTTAAATTAATTTGTGTAAAGCAGACCCCGGGAAAGCATACCTTCGTGTACATGTATATAAACGGTTTACCGGGTCATCCGATTCTAGAAGCAAACAAGCAAAACAAACACACAAACAGAAAGAGAAAGAATAAAAAGAAAGGAAGAGGGACCAGTTACTCAAAACGAGAGAAACAGCTTCGGCCCCTACTGCAAGCACAGCTACTTCCAAGTGGCTGTGCTCATAGGCCAATCCGTAAAAAACGGAAGGGGAAGATCTGCCACTGACTGGTCTATCGTGATATCTATGGACCAGAGAATCAGATCGCCCTGCGGCATGACTTAGCTGCCCTTGAACAGTGGACCCGACAGTGGGGCATGCTCTTCGACCCTGCAAAAATGCAACATCATGAGTGTATCCCGGTCTAGAATACCACTACAGGGATTCTACCAGATCAATAACATCATACTGAACTGTGTAAATACGTGTACTTACCTGGGCGTACAGAACATCCAAAACATGGCCTGTTTACATCACATCTCAACTGGGGTGAAGAAATAAGGCAACTTGATCGCGCTTCAGCTTTCTGAGAAGGAATCTGAAGGGTTGTCCACAACAGCTGAAGCACATGACATATGTCACCCAGGTGTGCTCGCTACTGGAGGAGCTACCCGAGATCCTCACCTGGCTAAGGACAATGGAGTACTCAAGGCTGTACAGCGTAGAGCAGCAAGTTGGATCCTATTCCCTGCTGTTCAGCGTCAACGCAATCATAGCTAGATCGAGGACCTTGGGCTGGATACCCTTGAGGAGTGCAGACAACAACAACGCCTGACTCTGATGTGCAAGATCATGCATGAGATTGTGGGTCTGACTTCCGCTGATCTAGGGCTGTTCCTGCAGACAACCCTACCAGGTCCACGCATGTCCACAAACTACGCCACCAACGGAGCACTACGACGAACTATCACCGAATGGAACCGCCTTCCTGTCTCATTGGCAGAGGCTGGCTCTCTGGGAACCTTCAAGAGCCAGCTGAGCTCACCTCGGGCTGTAGAACTTAGACAGTTATGTACCGTATGGCACTCTATAGACATTCACATAAGCGCGCATGCGCGAGCATTGGGATACCAAACACCACTCGCTGCTTTCAGAATTTGTTCAGTTATTGTTATCACGTTAATTCTTCATAAAAGTCAAACGTCACTCAAACGTCCACCAATAGGGCTAGCCGGAATGGTTGCGTCCGCTCGGCCATGCTGAAGGCATAGGCTACCTGGTTAACCAGCCCAAACCATGATCTGACCTCGGTGAGGTTACGTGGTCGGGTGAAGTCGTGGATTGCTTCGAGGTAATGTCTGCAAGGTCGCACATCCTCCATAGTGATTGTGAAGTCTGCAAAGTTCACTGTTGGCACGCCAAAGACGAATTTCCCAGGGTGGAGAATGATCCCATTCTGGCCCCAGATGATCAAGCAACAATCACAAGCTCCTTTTCATCTGGCACACTCCCGGACATACTGTCTCACCTAAGTAAGTGACACAAAATGACCCTCATGGGACCGAGGAATGCAATCTCGCACGGTGTGCCGCAGGGCTTGAATCCCTGCCCTCAGTGACATGGGACCGCGACCAAGAGGCTAGCAGTGATGGCGACCTGCACACCCTGCAAGAAATGGCTGTGGATGGCCTCCCTGACCTGAAGGCCAATATGCCGGAGTCACTCCATGCCTTCCACCAGTACCGCGAGCACATCACCTCAACAGATGGCATGATCCTCTACAAGGACAGGGTAGTTATCCCACCTTCGTTGTGTGATGATGTCCTGAGTGCTCTACATGCGGCCCACCAAGGCATATCTATGATGACCACTCGCACAGAATATTCTGTCTTCTGTCCAGGCATGACGGCTGACATCCGGGCCACCCGGGGAACTGAGACCACTGCCACCGGATGGCACCCTCACAGCATGCAGCACCGCCTGTCCCACTCATACCTGTCGTCTACCCTTTCCAGGCCGTATGTGATGACTTCTTTGTCTACAGAGGGATTCACTACCTTGTGATTGTGGACCGTTACTTGAACTGGCCAATAATTTCTCGATCGACAGGTGGTGCCATTGGCCTCATTAGGTACCTCCCCCATGCCTTCATGACCTACGGAACACCGGAGGGGCTCGCCTTGGACGGGGGACCAGAATTCACGTCTGTTGAGACCAGGGTTCAGTTTCTCGAAAAATCTTAAGTCTAGAAATGGATTTAAGTTCACTAATCACCATAGCAACCATTGTCTTTTCCATGCTTAAGATCACTAGAGGACTTAAGATTTTTGAGAAACTGGCCCCAGATCCTTCCTACATAGATGGGGCTTGCATCATCGCCTGTCTTCAGTGGCCTTCCCCCATAGTAACTGTCGTGCCAAATTGGAGTGAAAAGAATGAAACGGCTCATTGCCGACAACACTGGCCCAAAGGGCGACCTGAATACTGATGCTGTGCAGCAATTCCTCAATATCGTAACACCCCAAACCCTGACGTGAAGATTTCTCCAGCAATGTGCGTCTTCGGTCTTCCCCATTCGCAATTTCGTCCCTGTTATGCCCGGGAAGCACCACCTGCATGAGACTTGGCATGAAATACTGAAAGCCCAAGAAACCGCCTGCACAAAAGCCACATCCGCATTGCTGACAAACTGACCGAGTATATCAAACGCCTTCCACCCCTTGTTGTCAGCGACTTTGGCCGCATACAGAACCAGATGGGGCCATACCCTGCAAATGGGACAGAACTGGCAGCGTAGTTGAGGTCTGCCAGCACAATCAAAATGTCATCAAGACTGATGGCTCAGGCTGCATCACAGTTCGGAACAGACGCTTCCTTCACAAGTTCAACCCATTCCACACCCAACCTCCACCCCAGTCTATCTATGATGACCTGCCTACACCTTCCTCCGTTCTGGCCCCTAGCTGTTGCCACACCCCTTCCGCCCTCTTCTGTGCCATCTACAATGTTTGTGGACCCCCTCCTGCACCACTGCCACAGTTGCCAGGTACACCCAGATGCACAATACCGCCAGATCACCAGCACCATTGCCACAGTCCTCAGGCACACCCAGATGCATAATACCGCCCGCATCACCAGCACCAGTCACACCCCTCAAGGGCTCACCTTCATGCATGCCAACCAGACTTCACCTCTGGCTCCTGATCCCCCTGGCCCTGAGATGCCACCCCTGGTACCGCTCGTTGGATCCCGTCACTATACCCGAGAGTCCCAGTGTCCTACCTAGCACAAGGACTACTATGTCATGGGTTAAATCAATAAAGTGACATATATCTAGTTTTGTGCAATCAATAAATGATTTCTTTTCAGCCTTTATTTGCTTCTAAAGACTGCGGAAGGGAGGGAATAAACAATTTGAGGGACTTGTAATAAGCTTCTGTAGACTTCTGCAAGGGGCGCTGTTTGTCATCTGACGTCAGGGCAAGCCCTTAGAAACCATACTGATAGTTTTAAAATCAACCTTTGAGTGGTGTGTTTCTTTTATTGGTCTGTATTTTATATCATATGCCCAGTTTGTCATATTTTTACTTCATTTTAAACACTTTGTCATAAAATTAAGAGCCACAGTAAGTCAAATTTCTATGCAAATCGAATTTAACCAGTCTCGGCAGTTTAAATACTCGATTGTTTATGTTGTCAAGGACGCCATTAGTTACAATTGTTTTACATCCATCATGCAACATTTTGTAGTCAAAAATGCATTTATTTCAAGACACTATAGATGGCGCAGGTAGTATTTCGAGTCCCTCCTATTAAGCAGCTGCCTAGTATGAAAGATCTTGAAAATTCAGATGAAAGAGGTTGGGACTCCCCATCCTGGCTTTCCATAGGGTACAAGTAGATATGATTGAGATATAGAAAATGCTACATTGAATATACAACAGAAAAAGTGCTGATGTATTGACCTTATAAGCATTTAACAGGAATTGATAGCACATGCACAAAGAGTCATAACCTGAAGCTGCTCACCCAGGTCGAATAGGACACTGCATTATCATAGCTTTGCCCATCTCATAGTACATGTACCACTGTGGAATCTACCAGAGGAAGTTTTCACTGCCCCCACCTTAAAGAGCTTCCAATTTAAAAGCAGACTAGACTGACAGACTTTGGAGTAACTAAGAAATCACTTCTATGACTACAGAACCGCCATCACTGGAAGACGTAAAGGAGCCTGTCATTATGACGAATTGACTATAGAGACGCCAGCCTGCAGTCAAAAGAGGAGCTTAAACAGTACCTAGGGTATGCAATAGCCTACTGACATCAGTCTTTGGTGCGTTACGTTATGACTATGGCCTGCACCAGTTTATGGTATGGAAAACCCAAACCCGCCCTTTATTTCAACCTGTGAACTTTCTAATAAGAGGTAAATAAACGAAACAGAAAGTATGGCTTCCGAAGGCAGTGAGTTGCAAAATGCAGTGTATATTTTTTTTATAAAACATAGTATACATGTAAAGGGACAGATCAATTGTTCGGCTCCAACCAAATCTACACTATTTTCGTATGCTGGAAAGAGAACTGTAAAAGATTTGCAAGATTTCTGGAACTAAATTTTTACCCTAAATGCCTACTCATGCTCTTGTCTGTGCAGTGTGCCCATGCACTCGTCGTACTAGAACGCACTAAAGTCATAGCTGGTCAAAATTCGTCATCAGGCGGTCATTTATAGGAACTAAGTTGCTCTTAGCAATTAGCAACTGATTAGAGCTTGAATATTTTGCAGAACAAGCCATGCTCCACCAAATTGCTAGATGATGCACTCTTTCCAAAGAATTTCATTGCTGGTGAGCGATAATAGGGTATTATTCGTTCACATTGCATAATCGGTAGCCGTGAACGACCCTTTATGACCGATAGCTCAACTCTAGTATGGTAGTATAAGGTAGACAGTCACTTGGGGCTACATAATTGGGGTGATAATTGTCATCCTCTGTCTGTATGTGTATCCGTAGTTGCTAAACTCCAATGCATATAGTTGTCATCATATACCAAATATAGAGCACACAATCACTTTTCTTCTTCTACCGCCCCTGCGTAGCACAGTGGTTAGAGCGTCCGCTCGGGGTGCGGGAGGCTGGGGTTCGATCCCCGACCGCGTCACACCAAAGACGTAAAAACTGGGAGGTTTGCGCTTCTCAGCTTGGCGCTTGGCAT
>JAAUYG010199879.1_pt1 | contig 13142 bp, 7 predicted proteins | sample 7278091 | NCBI WGS metagenome assembly JAAUYG01 (sample SAMN14350201, study PRJNA611818) | marine sediment metagenome | isolation source: surface marine sediment (0.6m) | place: French Polynesia: Moorea | collected 2018-08
AAAACAGATTGACTTTTAACATTTATGCATTATTGCCAATGGAAAAATGAAAATTTGCAATTGTCATGAAAACAGCTAGTGTTGGAGCAAAACCGACTAAAATTTTAAGCATTCTGGGCAAGTGGTCTATCTGGATGGTGTACTTTTGGTCTTTGATGCCTCTTTGTCATTTTAAGGTCATTTAGCCCACTTGTGTTTTTTTTTTTTTTTTTTCAGAAAGTCAAATTTTCGAAATGCTACTCCTTCAGTTACGATTCTTTTTTCAAACAAACTTTTCTATACATAAAGGCTGCCTGTGAACACCATACGGAAATTTACTGCTGCATGTAGCTTGGTGAATTTTGATATTGAAAAAGTGCACAATTATTTCAGAGAAGGCTAATCAGACCTTGTCGTGTTTGGTAATGAGAAGAACTTATCTAATTCCACCCTAGATGTGTTAAACCAAGTATTCCATAGTCTCTCTATTGGAATTTAAATTGTGTTGTGCTATTTGATGTACCGGTACATTATGTGACATTGCTGCTGCCTTTGTCCTGGGTATTTCATTACTGTTCTGTTACATATACATGTATGTGTTGCATATCTTTGGATACGTATGAATTGGTTTATACTTTCCTAGTCTTTTGTTCAGTATACATGTAGGTAATGCTTCTTTTTTCAGTCTCGCCAAAGAAATATATGACTTTCGATGGAATTTACTTCTATGTACTGTAAATTCATTAATATTTGAGAGGGATTTGTTTGGTGAATTTCGTGACCATCTTTAAATCGCAGAAACAAATACCAGGTGACATAATTCATGCACCTAAAAAATTAACAAGACCTAAGGTAACCACAAATTTTAATCCCTGCAAAGAGGAACGAACACAGAAACATTAATCCCAATGAACATTAATGAAGTTACTACTGAGTATACTGTTTGTAGTTGTGGCTGTTTGTTTATAACTGTGTTGTAATTTGTTTTTGACATACCAGTGCACCTGAGGTTCAAAAAATGAGCGTAAATGCATTTAGTACTGCTTTAATGTAACTCCTAGGTTTTGGTGTTGGTTGCATGGAACAGGATTTTTCCCAAACCCTATGCATGTATCTTTTCTATGTATTATCCCAACAAGTTTTGTTATAAATTAAAAATAAAAGTAATAAATATCAGTGAAGTGTGCCCATCCTGCTGTCAAAAAACATGCTCTACATATATTTACATGTACATGTATGTTCGTCATGTTCATTTATCTGAAAAAAAAAACCATTAACATTATAAACTATAAGTATTTATAAATATTAATATTATGAATTGAGCCATTAGAACAATACATTACATGTTTGGTGATATATGTTTAAGAATACCAATTTAGGAATAGCTAGAGTACTTTGCAGTGTTAAAATAGCATACTGTCATACTATATGTATATAAAATATATATAAAGTTTCCGGATTTTAATTTTTAGCCCTGGCAAGTTTTGCTGGAGGTCGAGCTATCATGAGAACCACTGCACCTGTTGTTGTGAAGAGTAAGATGGGACGAAACACGCACAGAAAACTTTTATGTACCAGTAGTCATATAGTACTCAGTATTTATTTTGTATATAATTAACAATACATGTACATTTACTAATGTCTTTTCCAGTATACAAAAAGCAGTCATTCTATAAGCATTATTGGTAGATATAAGTTACCTGTAAATTAGATCTTGCACTTTTCGCATGAAAATCTATCTCGCATAACCAAGCTTTCATTCGAAGGAGGGGGGCGGGGCACAGGAAAAAGTAGGGGTTTCTCTATGGTTAGATGCTCATATATTTGGCAGCTTAATATCTCAGATGACCCCCTGGACTATAAAAAAAATGCAAAATATTTTTTGATCTGGAACAAATTGATATATTTGGATTCCACGGTATTAGATTTTCAAGGAAAAAAGGAAAAGAAATCATTTGAATAAAAAAAATTGTGCCAAATAGTTCCAGATTCCTGTAAATTGAACACGTAAATGGCTTCCCTTTTTCCAGCTACTGTTCACCTGTGACCCTGACTTAATATTTGGCTTGAATTGCAGAATAATTTCCTGCTATATTTGAGTGCAGGTGTTTTTTTTTTGTTATCCACCTTAGTAGGATTATTACTATGATAAACCACCCACATGCATCTTCCCTTTCGCGGCGGTGCAGTATGGTCCCAATCCTCAGCAGGGGAGCAATAGTTCCTGTCTCGAGTCCATATTTCATCACGGTCATCCAGCATGCACACACCTTATCACGTGTGCGTCTTGCGAAGATTAAATCTTTGCCTACGATAACCATGATGGATGACGGGTCTTTGCAGACCGCAGATGGAATCCTTTAACTCTTTGCGGGATAGAGCCGAAACATGGCCAAAGGAGAATATACATGTATCTACCATGGCCATGTATGTGGCAATGGTATGGTTAAGACTCGATGCTGTATACATGTAAACATGGTACAATGTCTTATAGTTACATATTCACCATGTACAATATGTCTTAGACACATATTCACCATGTACAATATGCCTTAGTTACATAACCACCATGTGCATCCAGAAAAAGTAATTTTTATCTTACTTAAAACAGCACAAAATTACTTGAATGTTTGACTTTGAGATAGGATCTTTTTCCGGCGAATTCTGCATGCTTTAAATATATCACACAAGTTGGAATCCAAGTTGACATAATAACTTTTATGTCCTATATTAACAAAAGCAAACATTAAGGGTTACAGAAAATCTGCAAGGAGGACAATTTAAAAGTGCTTTCTATATAGGAGAACATTTAATGCGTTAGGATTCATTTTAATATGGCATTACACAGAGTACAGGTATAATGCAATGCTGAAAACCCTAGAGAATAAAAGTGATCTGTCATCACGGGGCTACTGATACTGTGGAGCATTATTATACTCATAATAGTCCAGATGCTTCATGATCAGTTGGATATTTTCTAAACATGTATCTGATATCTTGTACATGTATACCTACTAGTAGTAAACCATTACTACCTCTGCATGCCAATAATACTAATATTGTATTTAATTCTGAAAGTATGACCTTGCCAATATTTCTTATTTATATCATACCCTGCCATTAGTTCTCATTTATATCGTACCCTACCAGCAGTATTTCTCATTTATATCGTAGTACCATGGTCCCTGCAGTGTAAGGCCCCTCTGTTTAAAGACTCAATCAGTGATAGGACTGATAGCTTCAGTATAAATATCCTTTAAAGACCACCTTTGATTTAAGACCATATTTTTCTGGGTGAATGGTTGGTCTTAAAATGCAGGAACCAGTGTATGTGTTTCATGGTATATATTGCGTCATATCTTTGTTAGCATATGTCACAGGTCTGTAGTGCTAAATGACTCAAGGACTGCATAGTTCTGAACACTTACAATTTTGTGACCCTTTTCGCAGTAGAAGTTTATGTATGTCGACAGATACCGGTTTGTTTATTTTTTACTCCACATTGTCCCCTGTGACCAAACCCCAATTGCAAATTCAGTGGGAACTAAATAGTGGGTTCACTTGCTGTATAAATATGCATAGTACTGGGTACCTGTGTACCTAAGTCTTAAACTATAAACGAACAGTCACATGCACAACAATTGTTGGCTTTGGGATTCAAGTCCCTAAGAATTTTTGCTCGCTTTTGGATGAATGCCCCCATGAGCATTACATTATGAAATTACCAATATGCCAGTAGTGCATAGTACCGGTCCCTGCAGAGCTTTATCAAGTTTATGGAGGATAGATTTCCATCAATTTGTTTTCTTGCTTAAATGATTATTTAACGTTGTTAATGTACCATTGCATGCAAATTAATTTGCTATATATATGTTTGTGACATCATGCATGACAGTTGCATGTAGACTAGCTGTTAGATATAGCTGAGAAACATATCTTTATTCTTTACTTATACATGCCTGAATCCAATCTACATTTAGAATAAAAATTCCAAAACTTATCATCACTTGCACTTTTTATGGTGGAGGGTTATTTAGCTGCAAGATACTTTGTCTTTATGAGCTTTGATTGTAATTTACTCTAGCCTTATACATAAGCTCCAGGATATTTTTATATGACAGAAATTATGTAATTTTTTTACACAAGATTTCGTATGTCCATACAAGTGTACAAACACGTTGTGAATTTTGTATATTGAAATGAATACGCTCGTGCATTTTATTTTTTCACCAAGGCTCACCTACATATATACATAACGTGTGCATGGTTTCTTTCGGTCTTCAATTTCACATGTTTCTGTAGGTGTACTTTATCAATTCTATGTAGTTTTGCACCTGTACTTCTATTGTTTTATATAATCGTCATTATCAGCAGCAGCACTATCACACGGTTAACGAATTAGTGTTAGCTGTTAACTATATCATACAGAGCTGCCTTTGTTTATCATTTCTGGGTTTTCTAGATTTCCTTTTAATCACACATACTTGTGCAAGTTGAGAACTACAAAAAAAAAAAAAAAAATCCTTCAAATCATGGTCTGTTCTGCTTTTCTCCAGGAACGCTAGATGTTGAAAACCTACCGAAAGATCCAGTGGATATCAACGAAGAGGACTTGGCTGAACGAAGAAAAGAAGCGGTAGCCAAAGAGGAGGATCCCAACAAGGTTATTCTTCCTGTTCTTGTGATCGCCTGTAACCGACCGACGGTCCGACGCAACCTCGATCAGCTTATCAAGTAAGTTTTTCAATAGCTCTTCATCTGCCATAGTGTGCATACATATGTTATGTCATATCTTTTGACTATCTTACAACAAACATAATAATAGAACATGCATAAAGTGATCGTTAACTTTAAGTGCCTATTTCTAATTAACCGGCCTCACACATACACAGCCTGCTTTATTTTGTGCTCTGGAGAATTTGAAAAAAACATATCTCAGCAGTGACTATCAGCTGTAGAAATATGCCTGAACTGTACTCCCATGATTACGAGGTGTAGAAACCAGATTTTACCTGCAACTATTAACAGTAGAAACATGCCTCAGCTCGTAGAAACATTGCTCGACTCTACTGCTGTCACTACCAGCTGCAGAAACATACCTCAGTCATCGCTTATACTGGCATAACTACTACTACTACTATCATGGAAACATTGCTCAGCTCTACTGCTGTGACTACCACCTGTATACACTTCACTCCAGGCATTCTTTTATCCATGTTTATCTGGTGTGATGTAACTCGTTTTTGGAACTGCAAGGTTTTGTTCCTCTCCGTACAACAACAACAGGATTTCTGATGCCTATGGATTGTATGTACAGTACATGGATTCCCCTCCATAGATTGAAGAGCGTCGTTCACTCTTGCACTCATAAAGGCCACTTTGTACCTCTTAACCACCTGGCTACATCGGCCCGTGACTTCTGCCGTGTACCATTATTCACGTATTCTGGCATTCAACTCAAGCAGAACGTTTTCGATTCATTCTAAAGAGATCATTTTCAAGCTTCAAGCTTTTTTTCCATTTTCCATGGATATGTTAAAGATTGAGTCCAGAAGTGGCAATTGAATTAAATTACATCGGCTGTTGGATCCTGTGCTCTGCGTCTGGCAATTTGTGCGGTATATTGATAAAAGTGGCCTCCTACCCTATGTGTTCAAGTCGCAGGGAAGATATCCAAGGCGGTACTAATTGAGAGGCAAGCTGTCTCTTCCCCCATCCATTCTGGGCTTTCGGAGATAGCAAGTGGCAAATCATACGCCACGTTTGCGTCTTGTGGGATTTCCCATTTGATAATGCCGAAGATGATGTGCCCATTAAACTATCACCGCGCCAGCACATTACCTCATCTTCAGGGGCAGTGGAGGTTAGGAGATAGGCCTGCGTAAGGAGGGGAAGGGGCCTGCCTTGGGGTTGGACCGGGATGGAGGCTCAAGGCTAGTTACGGTGCCTCAGAGACGCCGTGTGCATATCAAAAGGCTTTTATGGGATATTGCACACCGGGTTGATGAGATTGAAAAAGTTTCCACACCCCACCACCACCACCCCATCCCACACCGTGTGCTTATAATCCCCAACCAGCCCATCAGGTCACTATGCCGCACTTGAACGGAATCTTTATGAGCTTTCGGGTGATTCATAAAGTGTAACATTATTGACAAAGTGGTAGGAACCCCTTGCAAATTAATCCATTACATCGCATTAGAGTTGTCGCTCCTCTGAGTTTTTCACATTGTGTCCTGATCAAGTTTTCATGATCACAGCAAGGAAATTTCCAGCTTGTAGCATTAGAGTAATTAAACGTGCTAAACAACTCCATGGTTTGTAGCAGGAATTGATGAATAGCAGCTCATCCATAGGTGTCTGCTTCCAGTCTTGGTATGTCCAGATATCTATGAACTATACATGCTATAGGGATCAGCGTCCCGACCTGATCAAGGGGTCAACCTGGGGTATATGTACTGTAAAATGCATTGGGGTGGTTTAAATAAAATGTTGGCAATCTCCCCAACAAGCCCATAAAGTGCAGTGTTCCCTCATATGTTGCCTTGTATGATCATGCTGCTGCTGCTGCTGCTTTATCGAAAACCTAATTAAACTTCCGCTATAAAACAGCCGACATTTAATATGCCAACTATGCCAAGAGTCAGGTCTCGATTCGAGTGGGACCCAGCTTCAATAAGGGTGGTTTATGCATAGCTTACCTGATGTTAATAATGCGTTTGATTGGCTAGACAAACTCAGCAGGGATTGCTGCGGCGTGATTCCGCATTGCATGCTAAGATTACCGCAGCGATATTTCAAGCCCAGGCACAATACCAACCTTAGATAGATGAGCACGTCCTGTCTGTGAATTGTGCCATACCGTACCGCTTCAGACCGGTCGAAACCAGTTCTTGCCCCTGTCACACAGACTTCCCGCAACCTTGGGGTTTTGACACATAAGTCACGACAAAACTTAAACATAAGCCGAACCTCCGGGGCGCAGCCCAGAGTTATTACTCCCTGGCAAGGAAAATCTGTTGTAGGGCAAGGGTCTGATTTCCAAGCTCCTGTCTGGTGTACAATGGCAGGGTTCTGTGACGTACGGCGCGGGGGTGAGGGTGGAGCATTGGAGTGGAGACACGAGACTCCTTTCCTCCCTGGGGTTTGAGACCTAGGCTGGCAATGCCTGCCTGCAAGCCAAACATACTATAAGGCATGTTTTCCCAGAGTTTCATAAAAAAAACTCCCAGGTCTAGAAAAATTGTCTTCTGTTAAATACGCACTTCCGTTTACCATTTCTGTAGCATAACATGTTTTGGAATGTAACCTTTGCAGAAATAATACACATGACAAATGCCAGGAAGTTATTCCTTGGTTTGGAACCTTGACCATGGTGACAGAAGAAATTTACTTGTCTGTTGGTCGTCATAAGGATGCATGCCCAAAAGCAATTGGCAGTGGTTTCAGTAAAACTGTTACAATATTACATGAAGTAGGGGTAATTTAGATATATATTAAATACAAAATATGTATACTGTAGAATTTTGCATATATGAACTAAGTTTTTCCATGGTTTACTTTAGTATTACATTAGGTACCAAATTGTGGTGATAATACTAGTATATATAGCAGCAGCAGCAGCAGGGGCTGTAGTAGTAGTAAGTTACTCTCAATATATTTGCATATAATATAATATATGGAGTGGTTGATAACCTGACCAGTCGAGACCAAGTGCCAATTTATATTGCATAAAAAAATCAATCATGTTAATACAATTTACACACATTTAGTATGTACCGGTATATACTATTATGGCTTGGATTTACCAAAGTTTTTCCTTAACTATATTTCAGGTACCGTCCCTCCCAGCAACGGTTTCCAATCATCGTTTCTCAAGATTGCGGCCACGAGGAAACTGCCAATGCCATTCGTTCCTATGGCAACCAGCTTACTTTGATACAGGTAGCCGGCGACTTGCATAGAACCATTATAATAATGATTTCATTTCTAAGATGTCATAAAGGAACATCCGAGGACATAACTGTCTCTGGGCAGGTAATTAGTTCCTTTGGGAATGCGGCTTATGGGATTCAGTGGCTAGCTTGTACCGGGTAATAAAAGCACTTTTAAGAAGCCGTGCAATTTTGCATGCCTTGCCTGAGGTATAAGGATTGATGAATATGCTCACAACTGTACAAAACTCAGTAGTAATAACATTATTAGGATTTATTCAGAAACTGATAGATATTAGTCAAGTTTTTATACCCAGCATAAAAAAATTCATTTGCAAGACCTTTTGATAGTTTTATTTTAAACTAATAATGATGTTCACAATGATACCAGAGCCTAAAGACGCCCCTGGTTTCCAACTTGCAATTTAACCAAAGCATTTTGCGAGATACTCCCGTTTACTTCTCTGGGATGTTCGACGATTCAGAAACGTCAGTTATTCCAGGACAATTCAGCTCCACACGGCCTTCTGGTTTTGCTCCGTTTGACCCCTGGGTGAGAGTTCTTTCCCCTCCTTTAGTCTTATCCCGGTCAGGATCTTTCACCTTTCCCCGACCGGGCTCCAAGGCTGTGCCACTAATAAAACTTAATATCCAATATCCAGAGGGGCTTTGCTCCATATTAGATTCCATCTCGCCATTGTCCCCATTAATCAGGCTACACGGTCCTCGGTCTTTGCCGGCCTCAAGTTTGAAGTGATGTAAGTCGGCGTATATCACCGGCTATGTCTTGACTTCTGTCACCCCAGTTGGATATTCTGGCTTATACATGTATTTGCCCTACCCCCATACCTTATATTCAGGTACCTTCTCCGGACCGAGGTGATGGCTCCCATAGCGACGGTAAACAATCTTCGCTGCCCTGGGATTAAAGACGGACTGAATTAATATACTTCCTGTGGCATTTGACGCTTCGTGATAGGGACTGAGACCACTCCCACCCCCCCACCCCCCTCATGGTTCTACCACCCTTCCCTAAGAATAAGCTTCTCCCAAAACTTGAGACATTGATCAAATCAAAGTGTTAGTTCAATTTATTTTCTTCTCTCTTTATTTTGCCTGGAAACATTGTAAGAATGAGAGATGAAGATATAAGGGAGAGAGGGGGGAAAGGGCAGAAGCTGGAGAAGGATGAATGTGACAGTGCCCGTTCTTGCAATCTGTCACATAGCGGGAGGCCATATGCTTTACTACTGAGCTGGGGCCCTCCAGTAAACAGTCCGTGTAACAAACTACTGCTCAGCATCCTGCGTGGTAAAAGATAAAAGGCCAGGGAAGACCGTTCTTAATCCATGAAGCAGTGGATAAATATTACCGTTGGGAGAATCCTTTCTGGGTGTATATGCTGATATCTGAACAGAAAATATACATTGTGAAAAACGTGTGTAAAAAATTAGCTTGTGACATATTTGCTGTGTACTAAAGTCCCTCTTAGAGGCCACCCTCATGCTCATATGGCCAAAAATCTATGCCACTGCTACTATGAATACGTTCATGTCTCACTCTTGCCAAAGGCCACCTCTGATATGGCCACAATTTCTTGGCAAATCAAACAAGGTCATCCAATATGCCTATTCCCCCTCTAATAAGGCCACCTGATTTCCTACCATTAACCGTGGCCACATTGGAGAGATAGCCTTTGGAAAGAGAAACAAATACATTGGTAGTAATAGTAGCAAAGATTTATCACCATATCAGAGAGAGTGGCCTCTGTTCAGAGTGGCCACTAAGAGGTTGACTACTGTACACATGGTACATGCATTTTTGCATCCTGCCTCTTTATTAAGCACAGACAAAGGGAAAAAATCTTTTCTCACTCTTGTTCTCCTTCCATTGTCTCCTCTGTACATGTGTACTGTATTACATGCCGATTTGTGTGTCGACTTTATGACCGTGCGACCATATAACAGCCGTAAAATTATGTAACATTTATGTCCCCATCCATATGTTTAACCATCTGCTCTCCAAGCTCTGTAGTTTTGTCTTGAGTGCATGGGTAATCGCGTCTGGTTATGTGGAACATGTGATGCAGAACAGAACGGGAGAGGGAAATAGACAATATCCAGAAGACAAGGAAATGAGAACAAAAGCCGCATCTTTCCGCTATTGTTTCCTTGTGTGGATCCTTCCAGTTCAATCCCATTCCAGCCGACCTGAGCCTCTGTCGCAAATTGATGGAAGCCAAGACCCGTGGCGATCCGTTATTCGCTCTGGTTTGTCCCGCAACACGAAACCTTAATGGGCAAGAGTCAGGGCCGTGGGTAGCCATGTAGTATGATATCGCCCCGACTACTGTTATTGAGACATTCGTATTCCTCGTACATTTGGGGGGCAGGATTATAGAGGCAATTTCTTTCCCTGATCCACATGAAATGTGGTCATTTCCTCCCGGAGAGTCGACCCGTTTGGCCGACGTTCACGTATAAGGGATTACTGTCATCGCTCTTTTTTTCTGAATCCATCGTCCCGTGTAATAAATATCTCAGGGTGCTAAAATTTGGGAGCAGGTGGTAATTCCTCAACATGGACAAAGTGCATAGCAGTCACGGTGCTTTTTGTTGATGAGTTGTGGGAAATCTTCCTGTAATGTGCCGTGTCTCAGTGGCCAGCGCTTAAGTGCCGCTACATTGATGGATTACTCGCTTTTATTGAAAATCTTGACTCAGGGTCCGAGTCCCACGACACCAATCATTATCAAAGCACTCTGTGCTCAAACTGATCAATAGCAACTTCTAAAACAAAACCATCTCCGCATAAAAGCGCAGTTACTGCAAAACGCCAGAAGTCAAAAAGATGTTTTTTATGTCGATTCTTGAAGGAATTATGGGATCAAAGACGAAACTTGATGTACCTTGTATCAGTCTTTGATTCTGTAAAAGCCACTTTAGTTGCCTTTGTGTCGTAAAATGTTGTTTGATGCTTTCAGCAACCAGACTTGAGCGACATTCCCTTGCCAAAGAAAGAACAAAAGTACAAAGGCTACTACAAGATCGCAAGGCACTACAAATGGGCGCTGAACCAGATCTTCAAAACCTTCGGATACCAGGCTGTCATAATAGTTGAAGGTCCGTACCCTTATAAGGATGAGTTAGAAAATAGGGAAAATCACTTTTCTTGCTCATGCAGTTCTCATTTCTATAATGAGAAATCTAAGATATGATTATCAATAAATAACACAAAACTTGGATTGTAATGCATAACGTACGTTGCACTATCCTCCATGCAGAGTAATGTTACCAGGATTATAACAAAAGTAAAAAAAATGAATAATATGAGTCATAAAGCAGCTGCTCTATAAGCTTTTACCTTATGAAAGAAGTATAAGCTTATAGATTGACCAACATGAACTGAATGTAATGAGGTAACATTTGGCTTAAGCTTTCCATGAAACTTTCCTCACTCCATTATGAACATGATTAATTAAAAATGTCGAAAAACTCCTGTCAAGTTAAATGCTTTTCACGATTTTCGTCTGGCAAAACATGTATTGACTTTATGTTTGTTGATCATGTTGATTGTTCAAATGGGTAATTCTACACCAAGAGTAAATTCAAGTTGTCACCTGCAAAGAAATACTGAAAGAAATATCATGTTAACATATAACTATGGTAATATGTACAGTATATGTTAGTGTTCTGTTCATTGCAACTGTATTTTGTTATGTGTACAGTATAGTAGAGTATAAGCAGATCAGTTGCCTTGAAAAATGTATAGGCACAAATACAATGTAACAATTAATTGAACCTGAACACGACGTCTATTGAAGGCAAACACATCTATGACCGGGACGTTATTAGCTTTGAACTTGGAACCTTTATCCATCCAGTTGGATCTCGCTCAAGCTCTCCATGCTATTTGTCTTGCAATAACTTCCTTCTCTTGAACCCTCTCTCCTCGCGATATTGCCACTAGCGTTTTGCAAATAAATTGCGCAGGCTTCAGGAAACTGTGAAAGCCCCAGCTTCCTCCCCTAACTTCTGTCCCATCCAATTCTCTTCCACCCCCCTCCCCCCCTCCCTCCTACCTCCCTTTCCCAGATGTGATAGCCAAATGACACTATTGACACAAGATAGATTAGCTTTCCATTGGTTCCCCGCATGCAAAAAATTGCCTAACTAGTTTTTGTTCATTATGGATCTAATTAAAGGTTATTGACTTTTGAAGTGCCAAGAAAGTGAGCGCCGTGGTCTTCTGGCAAACTGATGTTAGATGAATGAGCAAAACCATGGAGTTCTTTCCTTGCAAGACACCTCATGTTGGACAGCCATTGGTGAAAACCACTAGGCAGCATTTGATATAGGATATGCACAATAATACATGATATTGGCCCAAGAAAAACTCGGATATCACTACATATATCATAAGGTCCTTAGAATAAGGTGGAGTAGACTGTTACCACCATTCTGTGCAATATGGTAGAGAAAATGGAAAACAACGCGAAAACGTGTGTCTCAGTCATAGGTTTTCACTTTTCAGTTCACAAAAACTACTATTCTGTGCTTAATAGACAATACCACATCTATTAAAGTCGGCTGTCGTGTTTGCACCCTTCCTAAGTTTGCATTATGGTGATCTAAAATGTTATTTAAACCCATTAAGCATATAGTGAAACTTGTGCATAAAGACCACCCTAGGGACCAATAAATTGTGGTCCTTATATGCAGGTGGTCTTTATATGCAGGTTCAATAGCATGGAAACTATACCATTCGGGACCTGTAAATTGTGGTCTTTATGAGCAGGTGGTCTTTATATATAGGTCTTTAGAGCAGGCTTGACTGTACATGACTTTGTAACAGATCTATCGGGTATATCTCTGCCACTAAACTTTGGTACTCTTGGCTCTAGTAGTGGTCATAACAAAAATGGATTGCTCTGGCATTGTGTACTAGTAGTACTCAAATGTCAACATGTGCTTTACTTTCTTACAATCACGCTTAACCCAAACACGATCAAACAGTTTCCAAACGTCTTTTATAAAAATTTTCGGCTCCTGGTGTACATGTTGCAATCCCTATAGATTGCATTGATTGCATTGCTCATTTAGCATTTACCAACACATTAGTGAAGGGTGCAGCATGCAGCACTCACTGCAGCATTACACCAACAGCATCTAGCACAATGGGGACAGCACCATGGATACGAACGAACGTATTAAAAGAACCCCTAATTAC